>Ga0163153_10000110_pt1 | contig 134245 bp, 132 predicted proteins | sample OliLakLV19MP6IB1_FD_148629 | JGI IMG/M metagenome (GOLD analysis project Ga0163153, IMG submission 148629) | Freshwater microbial mat bacterial communities from Lake Vanda, McMurdo Dry Valleys, Antarctica - Oligotrophic Lake LV.19.MP6.IB-1 | ecosystem: Environmental > Aquatic > Freshwater >... | reverse complement strand
CACTGAGTGTTACCGCCGGACACAAACTTCTGGTCTGGACAGGTAAAACATTTACTCCGGGTGGGACAGTCACTACTGCCGCATCAGCTACTTCCGGAAACATTGACGGCGATATTTTAATTCAATCTACTGCGACCCTTGCCATGGGTACCAATGCACTTTCTGTCGGAGGAGACTTCACCAACTCTGGAACCATCACTTATGGAACCCAGACCACTACCTTCACGGCTACTGGTACTGGTTTTGCAATTGAAGACGGAACGGATAATTTCCACCACGTCATTTTCAACGGCTCAGGTGGAGGCTGGTCTAACAGCTCTGCTTTGACTCTAGCCGGTGACCTCACCATGACAGCCGGTACTCTCTCAGGTACTAACAACATCACCGTCAATGGTGGGGATGTCACAGACAATGGAACTATCAACCTTACTGGTGGAATATTCACAATTAATACCGGAGGGTCTTTAGGTGGTTCATCTCTATGGACTTTTTACGACTTAACAATTGGTGCTGCTGGTAACGCTACGACCACAGCAACAGGGGTAGGGGGATTCCTGGTTTCAAATAATCTTGTGATTGACACAGGAGATACATTTAATCTCGACACCAACGATCCAGCACTAGACGTGAATGGAGATGTGACAATTGATGGAACACTCGTCGCTTCGAGTTCGGCGACAACAACATTTGGAGGGAACTATACCAACAGCGGAACTTTTACCAATAGTAACGGAACGATTACCTTTGATGCTACCTCTACAGGCAAAACCCTCTCAGGTACTTTGTCTGGTTTTAGCAATGTTACTTTCAACGGCTCAGGTGGAGGCTGGTCTAACAGCTCTGCTTTGACTCTAGCCGGTGACCTCACCATGACAGCCGGTACTCTCTCAGGTACTAACAACATCACCGTCAATGGTGGGGATGTCACAGACAATGGAACTATCAACCTTACTGGTGGAATATTCACAATTAATACCGGAGGGTCTTTAGGTGGTTCATCTCTATGGACTTTTTACGACTTAACAATTGGTGCTGCTGGTAACGCTACGACCACAGCAACAGGGGTAGGGGGATTCCTGGTTTCAAATAATCTTGTGATTGACACAGGAGATACATTTAATCTCGATACCAACGACCCAACTTTAGATGTAAATGGGGATGTCACGATTGCTGCCAGTGGAACACTCATCGTTTCAGCAACAGCGACAACAACATTTGGAGGGAACTATACCAACAGCGGAACTTTTACCAATAGTAACGGAACGATTACCTTTGATGCTACCTCTACAGGCAAAATTTTGAGTGGAACATTGTGGACAGCTTCTGGAACCTTTAATAATGTCATTTTCAACGGCTCAGGAGGTGGATGGACCAACACTTCTCAGATGAATGTAAATGATCTCACCATGACCGCGGGTACTCTTTCGGGCACTAGCACCGTTTCTGTTTTGGGTGGGGATGTCACAGGAAATGGAACTATCAACCTAACTGGTGGAATATTTAATGTGGAAACGACAGGAAACTTTGGAGGGGATACTAATTGGAATTTTGATACTTTACGTTTTTTATCGGGAGGAACGACCACCGCAATTGGAAGTGGGACCATCACTGCAAGCAGCATATTTAGAATAACTAGCGCAAATACTCTAAATGCTGGGTCAAAAACTTATATTCTCTCTGGCAGTGGAACACCTTTCGTGGTAGAGGGTACTTTTAGCGCTCAAACCTCCACTATCCAATATACCTCCACCTCTGCCACCAACATCACAGCCACTACCTACAACAACCTCTCCCTCATCCCAGCCGGGACTGTGACACATACACTAGGTACTGCGGGGTCACAAACTATTCGTACTGACGGAACATTTTTAATCGGTAATGGTACAAACGTTGTCACAGCTACCGGAGCTACTTGGAACCCAGCACTAGATATAAGGGGAGATATGACGATTGCTGCTAACGCAGTTCTCACTCGTGGTTCTGGACTTCTCACTTTCAAAAAAGGTAGCACCCAAACTCTTACTGACAACACTACTGGCTCTGGTCAAAACCTGGGAACAGTACAAATATCAGTCAACACTACTCCTACTACTTTGAACCTCGCCACTAAAGCTCAGATGACCAGTCTTACCATTGATGCTTCACAAATATTTTCTCACAATGGAGCCAACACTCTTACTCTCTCGGGTACCGGCACTCCATTTGTGATCAGTGGTACATATACACCTTCGACAGGAACTTTGGAATATACCGGAACTTCTGCCACCAACATCACAGCCACTACTTACTATAATCTTGGAGTTAAACCAGGTGCAGCTGCTATCACTCATACCGCAGCCGCCGGAACTTTGACTATTAGTAACAACCTCGCCGTTGGAGATGGCACCAACACTGGAACATTTAATCTCGACACCAACGACCCAACTTTAGATGTAAATGGGGATGTCACGATTGCTGCCAGTGGAACACTCATCGTTTCAGCAACAGCGACGACAACATTTGGAGGGAACTATACCAACAGCGGAACTTTTACCCACAGCAGTGGAACCATTACTTTTGATGCCACCTCTACAGGGAAAATTTTGAGTGGAACTTTGTCTAGTTTTAATAATCTCATCTTCAACGGCTCCGGTGGTGGCTGGTCCAACAGCTCTGCTCTGACTTTAGCTGGCGACCTCATTGTAACAGCGGGTACTCTTTCAGGCACCAACAACATCACCATCAATGGCGGGGATGCCACTGGAAACGGAACCATCAATTTAACTGGTGGAACATTTACTATGAATACTGTCGGAAACTTTGGTGGCGATACCGCGTGGACCCTTAGCGGTCTTACCATTGGAGCAGCAGGCAATGCTGTGACTACTGCTACTAGCACGGGGGGTATCACAGTTTCAGGTGTACTTACTATTGATACAGGAGATACCTTAAATGCTGGGTCAAAAGCCTGGACGCTTTCTGGAAGCGGAACACCCCTGATCGCAACTGGAACTTTTACGGCTTCCACCTCCATCTTCAATTACACCGGAACCTCCGCTACCAACATAGCAGCTGCAACCTACAACAACCTCGGTATCGGCATCACAGCGAACTCTACTGCTGTCACTTACACATTACTCGGCACTACTGTAGTTGGCGGAACTCTTACTGTTGGAGCTGGTTCGGATACGGGTATACATACATTAGATCTTGCTGCATTTGTATACACCACCACCGGTGCTACAACAATAGCAAATAGTGGAACACTCTTAAGTAGTAGCGCTACAGGTACAAAAACTTTCACAGGAAATGTCACCGTCAATAGTGGTGGAATCTGGAACGAAACAGCAGCTGCAGTCGTGGCTTATGCTGGTAACTTACAAAATGATGGAACCTTCACAGCTAGTAGTGGAGTACACACATTTAGCGGTACAGCTAAAACAATTAGTGGAGCAAATGCCATCGCTATCCCAAGTCTTACTATCTCTGGCACTACTCAAAACGACGGAACTCTTACCGTCTCAACCGCTCTGGCTGGAGCAAGTACTCTCACCAACGGTGCGACCGGAACCCTCAACATCGGTTTTGCCACAGCACCCGCCATCACCACTCTTACCGCCACCGCATCGGGGAACATCGTGAATTACACAGCCGTCGCACCAAATTGCAAAGTCGTGACATATGATAATTTAAATTTTACTGGAAGCGGTGCAGTAGTTTGTGCAACCCTTGCGACGGTAAATAGCAATCTTACATTCAGTCCGTCCTCCTCGATGACTTATACTGCTCCTGCGGCAGGTCTAACAATTGGGGGTAATCTAAGTATCGGTACCAATATGGCATTTACTTCCACCTCTGGTAATTTGGCACTTAGTGGCAACTTAACTAATGATGGAACATTCACGCACAACTCCGGAACACTCACTGTTGCTCCAACAACGAGCACAACAATTGATGGTACTAATAACATCACCTTTAACAATTTTACAGTGAGCGCAGCAGGAGGTGCTGGTAAGTCTTTAATATTTAAAAGCGGTAATACTTATACCTTTGCTGGAGCCTTCAATGTTGCCGGACAGTCGGGAAGTATTTTAGGAGTTTCTTCTACTACACCCAGCAGTAAATGGAATACTACTTTTAACTCCACCGCGGTGGCGAATTACATTTCAATTAAAGACTCCGGTTGTTCTGGAGGAAATGACATAACTGCTTCATCTACAAATGTTAACCTAGGCAACAATGATTCTTGTTGGAGATTTATCTCTCGTGGTGGCGGTGGCGGTGGGGTAGAGGCTTCAGCAGCACCAGCTGGTCAAGTTGGTGGAGGTAGTGCTGGTGGCGGTGCTGGTGGTGTAGAGGCTCCAGTAAACCCAAGCCCTCCAGCGAGTGGAGGCACACCAAGTGGTGGTGGTGGCGATAGTGGATTTTTGTACGGAAAAAGTAATTTAGCCTCGGTAATTACGCCCAACGTGGGTTCAGGAGGGCTCACCATCTTGTCTTTTGCCCTTCTACTATTTCTTAAACTCCTAATTTAGTTCCCCAAGGGAGTTCCCCAAGGGTGACCCTTGGGGAACTCTAAAAAGTTAGTGTAAAATAAAGAACAACTATGTGTTACAATAAATGAATGATCCCGTTAGAGATCACTTATGTTTTATTACACATATATCTTAAAAAGTAAGAAGGATGGGAAATTATATACTGGGTATACAAAAGACCTACGGAAGCGCCTTTCCCAACACAACAAAGGTTTATCTACATATACAAAAGGTAGAGGTCCGTTTGATTTGATATACTACGAAGCATGTTTATCAGAAGATAAAGCAGGGTCGAGAGAATTATATTTAAAATCTGGGATGGGTAAGCGTTATCTAAAAAATAGATTAGGCGCTTCCTATCTCTAACGGGATGAAAAATTTTTTTCAACGTTATTTCATTACTATATTCATCATTTTTGTAATTTGCTTGGCGGTAGTGATAGGAATTTTTTACAAGAATGATGTTTCTTATTTAAATCCAGATTTTAAAACAGAGACAGAGATAAAAGATCTAGCGTCCAAAGTGGGTGAGATAATTCTTCTACCCGAAGGAGAAGTGCCGACCGTAATGACAGTATCCGATCCAAAACTTTTAAAAGAACAAGTATTTTTTCAAAATGCAAAAAAGGGATATAAGGTTTTGATTTATAGTAATGTCGGGAAAGCCTTCTTGTATGACCCCATAGCCCATAAAATCATCGAAGTAGGTAGAGCAAATGTTGGAGATTTAAAAAAGTCTATTACTACATCAAATGATGGAGAGGTTCCACAAAACCAATTTTAATCCCGTTAGAGATTTAGTAGTTAAGAATAAAATAGATAAAAAATATTAGAATAAAAATTATAGAAAATTGTAATGTATAAAAAAGAACGGAAATCTAAAGATTTCCTATCTCTAACGGGATTTGGATTTTTAATTTTTGCTTTATTATTAGCGCCTCTCACAAATGCGGGAGATTTGACCAGCGCCAGTTTTATAATTAAAGATCCAATCATTGGTACCGGAGGGGGATACGGCACCTCTGCTAGTTTTCAAGCTTTTTCCGCCGGGCACACACTGCTCTCTGGTTATGCCACCTCAGCGTCATTTATAAACAAATATGGATTTTTATATTTTCCAGATGAAGCTCAAAGTATTACTTTTGACATAGATACTGCGGCCGATTTTTCTAATGGAGAATCTGGAACACCCTATGCGGTTCCGTTGGGTACTCTTTCTACGAGTTCTATAACAGTTTCGGATACTTCAACAGTAAGAATGATTGTTCTTGAAGCCGATTCATCTCATGGAATAGTAGTGACAGTGCAAAGTGCCAACGGAACAAACGGCCTGGTGTCCACTTCAGTGTCGGGGAGCAACATCAACAGCACTAGCGCCACTATATCGGCCGGCACGGAAAACTATGGATTGTGTGTAGCTACTTCCGGACTCACAGGCTTCTCTCGCTCAACTGGATATAGTTCCGATACTTGCGCGCTTTCATCTGGCACCAATGGAGTACAAGCGTTATCTACGACACCTACTAGTATTGTAAATTCTGGTGGGGTAGCGCTTGTCGCGGGACATGCGGAAGTAGTGGTGAACGCGGGGATAAGCGCTGTTACTCCAGCCCATACAGACTATACAGATACCCTTACCTTCATCGCTACCAGCACCTTCTAAAAGTTTCCCCAAGGGTGACCCTTGGGGAGAAACACCTTGGGGAGGAGCTTGCTCGCCGATGAGGCGAGTTATCCACAGGCTCTATATCTATGTATTGTAGATTGATTTTGTTATAATATAAGGGTAAAATTAACTAATAATTTATCAATTAATAAGTATATAAAACTATGGTCAGAAAATTTTTTAGTGGGTTTCTAATTGTCGCGTTCGTATTAAGTATGGTCGGTATTCGCCCTTCTCCAGCAATGGCTGCATCCATTACTCAATCTAAAGCAACTTTTGGCAGATTAAAAGTAAGCGCCAACAGCGAATCAGGAACTATCCAATTCGCTACCCCTACGGGAATTCAGACAGGTGGTGCTGATACCATAATTTTCACTTTCAGTAGCGAATTTGTCCTTGCTGCTGAAGTGGCTGCAAACTTTGATATCGAGCTTGGAGACAGCGCTACTTGTTCTACGGCAAACTACGCGGATGAAATAGTTGCGCTTGCTCCTTCAGCTACCGATTGGGGTGTGGATGTTACTGGAAATATCATTACTCTTTCTCCTGAAACAGACGAAACATTAACAGCTGGATTTTGTATGCGTCTTGTGTGGGGTACTGCTGCGACGACAGGTGGCACAGGAGCTGCAAGTACGATTGTAAATGCTACGGATGTAGATGATGATGATACCATTGTAATAAGTGGAGCTTTTGGAGACTCTGGAACTATCACTGTAGATATTATTGATGATGACCAAGTAAGTGTTACTGCGACAGTAAACCAAACTCTTACTTTTGACATAGATGCAGCTCTTACCGATGGTGAGACATCTGCTCCATATTCAGTTGCTCTGGGTACACTATCTACTGGTTCAGTAGCTCGTTCAGATACCTCAACGGTTAATATGATCATTCTTGAAGGGGCTACAAATGCTTCCGGCGGTATGAATGTCACGGTTGCTAACGCCAACGGTGGAAGCGGTCTGGTCTCTACAGGAACACCAGCTGATTTCATTGCCAGCTCTACGGCAACCATGGCAGCGGGGACCTCAAACTATGGTTTATGCGTAGCAACCGTAAATTTGACCGGATTTGTCCGTGCTGTAGGTACTTATGATGCAGCCGCTTGCGCTCTATCTGGAACCAACCCAATTAGAGGTCTTACTTCTACTCCAGCAAACATAATCACTTCTTCTGGAGTATTAGCTGCGGGGCACGCTGAGGTTGTTGTCAATGCTGCTATTAGCGGTTCAGTCCCAGCTCACGCTGATTACTCCGACACTCTGACTTTCATCGGTACTGCCACTTTCTAGAATTAATTTCCCCGAATAATGAATAATCATTTTAACCACTACAGAGTAGTACTCACAGTTTTTGCAATAATGGCGCTCGGCGTGTATTTTTATCCAAACAGCGCGAGCGCGCTGACCCTGACTCCTGTTCGTTTTGAAATTAGTGGTAACCCTGGGGATACTATCGCTGAAGAAATTATTCTTATTAACGAAAACGAAACAGCTGAAACTTTCTTTCCTTCGTATTCTAATTTTGAAGCTCAAGGAGAGAGTGGCAGTCCTGCTTTTGTCGAGCCCGAAGATGGTCTCGGTACATGGATTTCCACAGATACGGAAAGTATATATCTTGCTCCCAGACAACAAAAAATTATTCCATTTAAAATTACTATTCCCCAAAACGCAGAACCCGGTGGGCACTTTGCAGTTATTTTTTTCGGCACCTCTCCGACTGGAGGAGGTGGAGGAGTTTCTATCGGTTCTAAGACCGGAGTCCTAGTGCTTTTGTCTGTAAATGGAGAGGTGCGCGAGGAGGCTGGGTTGCTTGATTTTCAAATTGCTGATGGTAAATTTTTCCACAACACCCTACCTGTTTCTTTCGAATATAGATTTAGAAATGATGGAGGTGACCGCATTAAACCGCAAGGAAAAATAAATATTCGAAACAGTATATTTTTTGTTACTGAAAAATTGGATGCAAACCCAGTCGTTGGAAATGTTTTACCCAATAGTACTCGTAAGTTTAAAGTCGATTGGTTAAATTATGAACGAGAAGCCGACTATGTTTCACCCGCAAGCTTCTTGAGTAAATTTAGAAGCGATGTTTATTACCAATGGAAAAACTTCGCAGTAGGGCTTTATTCTGCTAATTTAAATGTGGCGTATGGTTCAAGTGGACAAACTGCCAAAGAAAGCCTTTTCTTCCTCGTCTTTCCTTGGCAACTTGTTTTGGTGATGCTAGTTGTGTTTATTATTGTATTTTGGGGTGGTAAAAAGCTTTTAAAACGCTACAACAGATTTATCATTGAGGGGGCTCAAAAAGGTATGACTAGCATCAATCAAGGTATACCACCAGAGTCTTCTCATGACAAATAATTTTTTTCAAATAAAAATATTTCTCGTTATCTTTTTGTTTTGTTTTTTATTTGTCCCCAATAAAGAGGTTTTTGCGCTCACCCTAACTGCCACTGAAAATGTAACTGTAAGCGCTAATGTCGTGGGTGCTAGTCCTACAAACCCAGCAGGTAATAGTGGAAGCATTGCTATACCCCAAACCACTGTGCGTTTCTCAGGGCAAGCATACCCTAATGCCACAGTAACTGTTCTAAAAAATACACGCGAAGCAATGTCTGTGTTGGCAGATAATAGTGGTTTTTTCTCGGTCACTCTAGAAGAACTCTATGATAGTACTGTTTTGTATACACTTTTTGCAGTAGATGTGTTGGGCAATAAATCTATTTTGATTAATTACCCAATTGTCGTTTTGAGTGGATTCTTAACTCACCTAAGTGGTATTTTATTTGCTCCAACCGTGCTTATTGATAAGACAGAGGTGAAGGCAGGAGACTATCTGACAGTGTCTGGATACAGTTTGCCAAACAAAGAGCTCGAAGTTGCAATATCAGGACAAGAAAATAATCAAAAAAAAGTTTTTACTTTAACTTCTTTTAACGACGGTTCTTATAAAATCATTATTTCTCTCACAGGGCTACCTAAAGGAAATTACGTTTTAAATATAAAGTATACGGATGACCCTCGTGTTAGTAAATTGGTTAAATTCGTTATTGGCGAAGTAAATATTCTCAGTGTTGACTTGGTTGCCAATATCCCTGGAGATTGCAATGCCGATGGTGTTATTAATTTAGTAGATTTTTCGATTCTTGCTTTTTGGTATGGTAAGAGTAACCCACCACGATGTGTTGATACGAATCACGACAACAAAATTGACCTAACAGACTTTTCGATTTTAGCATTTTGGTGGACAGGTTAATCCCGTTAGAAGCCGCGATCGCAATTTATGAAATGAAAATATGATCCCGTTAGAGATTAAGTGGTTAAAAATAAAGTAAATAAAAAAATGTTATGATAAAAATTGGTAAAAAATTAGTAGTAGTTAATGGGACGGAAATCTTTAGATTTCCTATCTCTAACGGGATGAAAACAAATTTAGATAAATTTAATAATGTAACAAATCAGGCGCGAAACATGATCGCGACCTGCTTCTAAACGGGATGAAAAATCGCCTATCTATAATTTTTATTTTCTTTTTCTTACTTTTATTTTCTTTTTCACAAAGGGTATTTTCTGCTAGTATTTTTGTGACAATCCCCGAAATCGTCAATAGTACAGTCAACCCCGGAGAGATCTTTACGCTTGATGTTGTCGCTGATACTGATGGAGTTTCTGTGAATTCTGTCAGTCTAGTGCTTGATTATAATGAAAACCTAGTATCTTTTTCTGGATATAAGGCAGATGATGGTATGATTAAATTTTGGATAGATTCTCCAAAAGAAAAAGATGGAAAGATTTATCTAAGTGGAATTATTCCTGGTGGGGTATCTGGGCTTTACGACCCCAATAAAACAACAGTCGTGGGTATTCCACTAGTGCGTCTACTTTTTACTGCGGAACAGGCTGGTAATGCCAGCTTTTCTTTTATCGAGAGTTCTCTTCTTAGAAACGATGGAAAGGGAAGTGTTCTGCCACACGAACAAAATGGCCTAAGTTTAATCATAGATAACGATATAAACAAAAATTCAGATATTGAAAATATTATAGACCAAACTTCCCCTTTACCTTTTGTTGTAGACTTTATCTCATCTTCTTTCTTTTCAAAAACTCCATCAATGATTATTTTTAACGCAGTTGATGCTGAATCGGGTATTAAATCATATAAAATAAAAATTGGCGCATCTATCTGGAAAAATACTCAAAGTCCACAAGTAATTTCCAAAGGGTTTTTCTCCTATAATGTTGCGGTCAGAGCAACGGACTTTTACGGTAATTTCAGAGATGCCAACATTCGCATACCCGGCATCGTTTCATTTAGACTTTTATTAGTCATTTTTATCCTCTTTTTGTCTAGTATTTTTGGTTATAAAATGTTAAAATAAGTGTTATGAGGCATTTCTTCAATATTTTGGGCTTGTTGATATGTTTTACTTTTGGAGTCAATGTTGCTTTTGCTCAAAATTCTGACCTCTTTTTCAATATTCCACCCAAGCAAATTGGAGTTGGAGAAAGAGTTACCATCGATGTAAAAGTACGTTCTAACTTGCAAGCTATAAATGCCATTTCTGGGGTTTTGTCGTTTCCCGAAAGTTTGTTGCGTATAGTTTCTATCTCTAAAGATAAAACAATTGTGAATTTTTGGACGGGAGAACCCAGGGCCGAGAGAAATAGCGTTTTTTTTGAAGGTGTCATTTTAAATCCAGGCTTCGAAGGGAGTGACGGGTTGATTTTTCGGGTCACCTTTGAGGCTAAAAAATCTGGCAAAGCCGTGCTTGATTTTAGACAGGGTTCTATTTTAGCAAACGATGGTCGCGGAACTAATATTTTAGGAAAGCTTTTTGCTACTAATTTTGAAATTGTTCCGGGTGCTATTTTCTTTCCATCGATAGCTTTAGATAGCCCACTCCAAGTACAAGAAAATAAATTCGTCATTTTACCTGTTATTACCGAGTATACTCCGGATGTTCTAACTAAGAACTCCACTTTTTTAAAAGGGAAGGGTGAGCCAAACGCTATAACCAAGATTGTTTTTAAAGATGTTTCGTCCAAATCTGTGGGTGAAAAGTTTATAGATTTCTTGCAAACGAAAAAGAAAAAGCTTGACGAAGTTCTGGTTAAAAATGATTCGGAGGGGGCATTTCAATACACGAGTGGAAATGGTTTGGTGGCCGGAGTTTATAATGCTACTCCGTTTTTGGTTGATGCCGACAATAATACCGAAAAACCAGGGCTGGGTGTGCAGTTTTTGGTGACTGACAGTAAGATAGTAAAAATGCTGGTGGTCGCTATCAATGTTTTGGGGCTACTCATTCCAATTGTCGGACTAGGTGTTATAATATACTTTATACCTTGGTATTCATTTAAACGCATGCGGGTTTTGAAGAAAAAACTTGGCCTCGAAGAAGAAAAGATTGAGTTGTCGGGTCACCAGCTTGAGCGCCAAGATAAATTGATGGATCGTTCTGTTGATAAGTTAAATGAAGACGGTGTCGGGTAGTCATTCATGCAATACAATTTTATTAAAAAAAGAAAATTCGGATTCTTCTCCATCTTTTTAGTGGCCGTCTTTTTATTTTCCTTTGGCGCACCTGTTATGGGCCAGACGAAAAATCTTTTATCTCCAGAAGAAGATTTTTGGCTAAAATCACGCAACAACACTATCGTGGTTTTTCCAGAACAAAACAACCCTCCATATTCATATCAAAGTCCCTCTGGAAATTTACAGGGGTTATCTATCGATTATTTAGAATTAATTGCCGAAAAAGTTGGTTTTAAAATACAGTATCTAACCCCCAGATCTATTAGTCAAATATTAAATGATATCACGACTGGTAAAGGTGACGTCATTGCCACCCTAACACCAGACAAAGAAAAAGAGCAGTTTTTGATTTTTACGGAATCATATGTAAATGTTCCGGTAGTTATTGTGGTTAGAAAAGATTTTGAGAAGAGAACGGGGCTCACTTTAAATGATTTTAATGGAAAAAGGGTAGCGATGATAGCTGGCTCTACTGTTGAAACATATGTAAGGATTAATTATCCACGCATTGTGAGAGAGCAAGTGACTGACGATGAAGTTTCTTTACAACAGGTGGTGTTGGGTGAGGTAGAGGCTGCAGCTATGGATGTGGTTTCTTTGTCTCACTTTTTATCCAAGCAAATATTGAGTAGTGTAAAAATTGTTGGAAATACGGGTCTTGATTTTAAACCTGCTTTTGCACTACCCACAGGAAATACGATATTGCAATCAATATTGGAAAAAGGATTAGCACAAATAAGCATAACTGATAGGGGGCTCTTGGCCGATAAGTGGGTTTCGTTTCCTGGGGAGATAAAAGACACCGATCCATTTCTAGCAAGTATTAAAGATAATTTAAGCACTGCAACTATTTATGTTTTGTTTGGGATAGGAATTCTTGCAATAATGGTTTTTGTATTTAAACGTAAACATTTATCTTCTTCATATTTTCGCAAAGTTCGTAACATAAATGAATTAAAACAGGAAGTCAATGAATTAGTAGGGGTCAATGAAATGCTAACGGAAGAATTAAAAGAAATCAAAGAAGAAGAAAACAAAATAAAAGAAAGGCTCGAGTCTTTTAAAAAGGACTAGTTTGATACACATTTATTTTTTAATTTAATGATATGAAAAAAGTAAACTTAGCAGTTGAAGCAGTAAGGCTTCACAGAAAATTAAAGGGCAAGATAGACATAGTACCCTCGATGAAAATTAAGGGCAAAAAAGAGCTTAGCCTTGTTTACACTCCCGGCGTAGGGGAAGTTTCTAAACTTATTTTTCAAAATAAAAAAGAAACAAATAAGCTTACTGGTCGTGGCAATATGGTGGCTGTTATTTCAGACGGTTCTTCTGTCCTGGGTCTTGGTAATATTGGTCCTGAAGGAGCTCTACCCGTCATGGAAGGGAAGGCCGTTTTGTTTAAAGTATTTGCTGGCATCAACGCTTTTCCGATTGTTTTGGGCACACAAGATACAGAAAAAATAATTCAATCTATTAAAGCCATTGCGCCATCTTTCGGAGCTATTAACCTAGAAGACATCGCAGCACCCCAATGTTTTGAAATTGAAGATAGATTGAAAAAAGAACTTTCTATTCCAGTCATGCACGACGACCAGCACGGCACAGCCATGGTGGTTTTGGCCGGATTAATCAATGCGTTAAAAGTTAGAAAAACACTTTCGAAAAATGTAAACATTGTCATCAATGGCGCAGGAGCAGCTGGAGTAGCAATTACAAAAATGTTATTGCAATATGGTTTTACCAGTATTGTTTTAGTTGATAGTGTTGGAGCAATTTACAAAGGAAGAAAACATCTTAGCTTAGTAAAAGCCAAATTAGCTAAACTTACGAATAAAAAATTTATTCGCGGTGGGCTTGCGGAAGTATTAAGAAATGCAGATGTTTTTATTGGAGTTTCTCGTGCGGGTTTATTAAAAGGTTCGATGATAAAGTCGATGAATGAAAAACCAATTATTTTTGCACTCGCAAACCCTACTCCAGAAATAATGCCAGACCTAGCCCATAAAAACGGCGCCTTTATTGTCGCTACAGGAAGGTCTGATTTTCCTAATCAAATCAACAATGCTCTGGGTTTCCCAGGTATTTTCAAGGGGGCACTCGACCATGGTGTGCGTGACATTACCGATAAAATGCTAGTCAAATCAGCCCTAGCTCTAGCTAGTTTAGTAAAGAGACCCACACGCAATAAAATTATCCCAAGTATTTTTGATAAAAATGTTTCAAAAACCGTAGCTCGATTTATCAAATAACTAGGAAAGACTAGTTTTTTTTGCTATATTCTTTGTATGTCTTTAAAAATCGGAATTGTGGGGCTACCAAACGTGGGGAAGTCTACGCTTTTTAATGCGTTGACGAAAAAATCAGTACCCGCTGAGAATTATCCGTTTTGCACTATTGACCCATCGGTGGGGATTGTTCCTGTGCCAGACGAGAGGTTGGATAAATTGGGGGAGATGAGTAAATCCAAAAGCATCATTCCAGCTATAGTAGAGTTTGTGGATATTGCTGGACTGGTCAAGGGAGCCTCCGAGGGCGAGGGTTTGGGTAATAAATTTCTTTCTCACATTCGTGAAGTAGATGCGATACTAGAAGTGGTGCGTATTTTTGAAGATGATAGTATCATTCATGTAGCTGGAAAAGTAGACCCACTTTTTGATATTGAAGTTATAAATATGGAGCTTGAGTTAGCGGGCATCAAAAAGCCGACTTTGTATGTTTTAAACATTTCCGAACTTTATAAATCCTCGCCTGATGCTTTTGCTCAGGTCCTCGGTTTTCCTCGCCCCGCGAGGCCAGACCATTCACAAAAGCATACAGGCGAGGATTTCAGGACAAAACTTCCAGGCCCATACATAGAAGTAGACCCAATTTTTGGCACGGGGCTCGACAATCTAATTACCGAATCTTACAAACTTCTCGACTTGATTACTTTTTTCACCACTGGAGAAAAAGAATCCCGAGCTTGGACTACCAAGAGAGGCTCTACCGCACCAGAAGCGGGGCGCTCTATTCATAACGATTTCAAAGAAAAATTTATCCGAGCTGAAGTAATTGCTTGCGAGCAATTATTAGAAGCTGGTTCGTATGTCAAAGCACGAGAAAAAGGTTTGATTCGCACCGAGGGTAAAGAATATATAGTCAAAGATGGAGATGTGATTGAGTTTTTAATATAAACTCAATCATCCTGAGATTAGTAAAATCGAAGGATAAGTAGAATTATAAATATGGAAATAAAAATTTTTACAACTGAAAACTGGCGCGACTATGAACTTCTTGATACAGGGGAGAGAGAGAAGCTCGAGCGGTTTGGTAAATATATTTTTGTGCGTCCATATGAAGACGCTGTCTGGAAGAAGACTTTATCTGAAAAAGAGTGGGGGAGAGCGGATGGTAAATTTTGGAGCTCAAAAGAGGGGGTAAAGAATGGCTGGAAAATGTCAAGGTTGAACCTTGACAAATGGCCAATGTCTTATGAGGGTATTAAATTTTTAGCTCTACCGACACCCTTTCGACACCTTGGATTTTTCCCCGAGCAAGCAAGCCATTGGGATTTTATAGAAACCCGCCTACGCCAAGGCTACGGCGGGCAAAGCAAAATAAGTAAAGCTGTTTCTAAATCCCCCCAAGGGTCACCCTTGGGAAAGGTGAAGTTTCTCAATTTGTTTGGCTACACTGGGGTGGCTAGTCTTTTTGCACTTCGTGCAGGGGCAGAGGTTACTCATGTAGATGCGTCTAAGGCGTCTTTGAAATGGGCCAAAGAGAACGAAGATTTAAATAATTTTGATAACTCCATGCGTATTATAGAAGATGATGTGATGAAGTTTCTGGAAAGAGAAATAAAAAGAGGCAGTAAATACGACTGCGTCATAATGGATCCGCCCAAATTTGGTCGTGGTCCAAAGGGAGAGACTTGGAAGATAGAAAAAGATTTGCCGTTGCTTTTATCTAAAGTGCAAAAAGTTTTAAGCGACAAACCCTTGTTTGTAATTTTGACTTCTTATTCCACCGACTCGTCGTCTTTGTCTCTGAGTCATGCCTTAGGTGAGGTGATGAAAGATTTTGACGGGTCTGTAGAGGCAGGGGAGCTTTGTGTTTTGGAGAAATCTAACGGCCGTGTTATTTCTCTGGCCAATACTGCGATTTGGGAGAAAGGGGAGCACAACCTTTAATTTTTATAAGCCCTTTTATACTTTCTAACATCTGCTATAATAGGCATTATGGAAACACAACAAAATTTGCAAGCAAATGAGCCAAAGTTTAGCATTGGGTTTTTCTTTCTATGTTTGGGTGTATTAATAACTTTAATAACTTCGGTGGTGTCTTTTCTAAGTCTGGTTTTTGAGACACTCAATAAACGTTTCCCAGATGTTTTAAATTCAAGTTATCAATACGGATACTCTACTTATGAGTATGAAAGTATTCGCATGTCTCTAGCTACCCTTATTATATTTTTCCCTATTTTCGTAGCTCTATCATACTTCTGGAGAAAGCTTGCAGAAAAAGGTTTGGGGTCCATAGATGAGATAATAAAGAAATGGATGATATATATAATTTTGTTCCTTTCATCTATCGTGGTGGTGGTGGACCTTGTAACTTTGGTAAAATACTTTATCTCCGGTGAAATAACCAGTAGATTTATCTATAAAGTTCTAGTAGTTTTAGTGGTGGCTCTCTTGGTTGGTTTTTATTATATATTCTTACTTAGAACTCCAAAAGATTCTTTTGCAAAAATCGGAAAGATTTTTTGTGGAGTTGGAGTTGTTCTTGTTGTTTTGGCGATTGGGTATAGTTTTTCAATTATGGGTTCTCCATCCAAACAAAGAATGTTGAGGTTGGATGACAGAAGGATTAATGATTTACAAAATATTCAATGGCAAATTATAAATTTTTGGCAACAAAAAGAAAAATTACCAACAGATTTGAAAGAACTATCAAATCCTTTAACTGGGTTTTCTCTTCCTGTACCACCAGAGTTTGAAAAAGGAGAAATTTACGAGTATAAAACCACAGCACCACTTCAATTCGAACTTTGCGCTACTTTTGCCCTACCCATATCAAAAGGTTGGCGTGAATATGAAAATTATGGAGGCATAATGCCTATGGTTACCAGAGATACAAATGTTTCTTATCCATACCCTGGTGGGGGAACCAATGAATCTTGGGACCACCAAACTGGACGTGCCTGTTTTGAGAGAACAATCGATAAAGATATATTTCCGCCCAATCCAAAACCCCTTAGATAGGCATTCTACAATTCTATAGAATAGTAGAATAGATTTAATAATGAAGAATTACGACCACCAAAAAATTGAAAAAAAGTGGCAGAAAGAGTGGGAAAAGAAAAAAATTTACCACGCGCTAGGCTCTGGCAAGACAAAAAAGCCAAAATATTATGCCTTAATGGAATTTCCTTATCCATCAGGGGATGGTCTTCATACTGGGCATGTTCGTGGCTATACGGCCATGGATATTATTTCTCGCAAAAGGCGCATGCAGGGATTTAATGTTATGTATCCAATAGGTTGGGATGCTTTCGGACTTCCGACTGAAAACTATGCTATTAAAACAGGGAAAGACCCCAGAGTTGTTACAAAAAAAAATAGTGATAATTTCCGTAAGCAATTTAAAGAGCTTGGTATGTCATTTGATTGGAGTACAGAGATAAACACCACAGATCCTAAATATTATAAATGGACGCAGTGGATTTTTTTGCAGTTTTTAAAAAAAGGTTTGGCGTATAAAAAGAAAATGGAGATAAATTGGTGTCCATCTTGCAAAATTGGACTTGCTAATGAAGAAGTGGTGGCGGGTTGTTGTGAGCGATGTGGTACACCTGTTGAGCGTCGCGAGAAAGAGCAATGGATGCTGGCGATTACTAAATACGCCGAAAGGCTCGATAAAGACTTAGACGAGGTTGATTTTCTTCCGCATATCAAACTCGCGCAGAGAAATTGGATAGGGAAGTCAGAGGGGGCCGAAATAGAGTTTAAATTATTCTCCCCAAGGGTGACCCTTGGGGAGAATATAAAAGTTTTCACGACCAGACCCGATACAATTTTCGGAGCGACGTATTTGGTCCTTGCCCCAGAGCATCCTTTTGTCAAAGAGCTGATAGAAAAGTCTTTCAACAAAGAAGAAGCACTACAGTATACTGTAGTGGCGAAAAAGAAAACGGAAATTGAGAGAACGGCAACAGATAAAATAAAAACAGGGGTAGAAATTAAGGGGGTGAGAGCAATAAACCCTGCAAATAAAGAGGAAATTCCAGTATGGATTGCCGACTATGTGTTTCCGCACTATGGCACAGGGGCGATAATGGCAGTGCCTGCAGACGATGAACGCGATAATGAATTTGCTAGTAAATATAATTTACCTATTGTGCTCGACTATCAAAAAGCAGGTTTTGAAGATTTTGGAAAAAAAATAACAACATTCAAGCTTCGCGATTGGGTTTTTTCTCGCCAAAGATATTGGGGTGAACCAATACCAGTGGTGCATTGTGAGAGTTGTGGTGTCGTACCAGTTCCAGAAAAAGATTTGCCGGTAGAGCTTCCCAAATTAACAGGCAAGATGAAAAATTATCAACCAACAGAAAGCGGTGAGTCGCCCCTTGCCAATATTTCTAAGTGGGTAAATACCGAATGTCCAAAGTGTAGAGGTAAAGCCAAAAGAGAAACAGACACCATGCCAAACTGGGCTGGGAGTTCTTGGTATTTCTTGCGGTACACAGATCCTAGGAATACAAAAGAATTTGCTTCGATGAAGAAATTACGCTATTGGTTGGGGGTTGACCCCGTTAGAAGCAGATCGCCCCTAGGTGACCGTAGCACTCGCGAGCTCGCGAGGGCGGCTTCTAACGGGGTCGACTGGTACAATGGTGGCAACGAACACACCACCTTACACCTTCTTTATTCGCGTTTTTGGCATAAATTCTTGTTTGATTTAGGGTTGGTGCCTACGCACGAGCCTTATAAAAAAAGAACCTCTCACGGTTTAATATTGGCCGAAGGAGGGGAGAAGATGAGTAAATCTAGGGGGAATGTGGTTAATCCAGATGATATCGTAAAAAGATATGGGGCAGATACCCTACGACTTTATGAGATGTTTATGGGCCCATTTGACCAAGCGATTGCTTGGAGTGAAGAATCTATCATCGGGCCGAGGCGGTTTCTCGAGCGCATCTGGAGTCTTCAATATAAAGTCAGAAAAAATAAAAAATCAGAAAGAGAACTTTATTCGTGGCATCTTGAGAAAACGGTTAGGAAAGTATCAGATGATATAGAGGCAATGAAATTCAATACTGCTATTTCTTCGCTCATGATTTTTACAAATGATGTTGCAAATAAAGATTCAATTCCAATATCAAGATATGAAACAATTCTTAAATTACTTTCTCCCTTCGCTCCCCATATCACAGAGGAGATATGGCGTAACTTAGGTCATAAGAAATCCATTCAGCTGGAGTCCTGGCCGAAAGCAGACCTATCCCTTGCGGATCAAGAAGAAGTAACGATTGTCGTTCAAGTGAACGGTAGAGTTCGTGGGCAATTTAAGGCAGTCAGAAATATAAGTGCGAATGAAGCTACTGATATTGCGGAAAGATTACCCGAAATTCAAAAATGGTTAGAAGGTAAAGAAAAAAAGGGGATTCATTATGTTGAGGGCAAACTTATCAACATTGTGGTATAATTTACACAGTTTACATTTTTAATTTAACTATATATAATAAAGATATATTATGCGGTCAAAAATTTTAGATAAAATTTCGTTCTGGGCCCTTTTCATTGTTATTGTATTGTTGCCGGTTTTCTTCTTACCTTTTACCAAAATTCCTCTTGAAGTTTCTAAGGGGTTGCTTTTAGTTGTCGGACTTGTTGTATCTATTATTTTTTGGATAGCAGCCAGGTTCTCTGATGGAAAGATTGTTTTGCCAAAGTCACTTGTTTTGGTCTCGAGCCTAGTGGTAGTAGTGGTACTTTTTTTCTCAGCTCTTTTTTCTGAAGCACGAGGGGAATCTTTTTTCGGCATCATCCTTAATATGGGTACTTTTTGGTTTATGTTTTGTGCTTTTCTTTTGTTATTTGCTTCTTCTATTGTGCTTAAAAACCCCGACCAAGCCAAGATAGTTTTAAGAGGCATACTTATATCTTCGAGTGCGGTTTTAATTTTCCAGGTTTTACGCTTGTTTTTCTCAGACACTTTGTCTTTAGGGTTTCTAGTAGGGAAAACAGGCAACATTCTCGGCTCTTGGGTATCTTTTGGTTTTTGGGCTGGGTTCTCGACCATCCTTTCACTACTCGTGGTTGAGTTTTCTGTAGTTTCGAAAAAAGTTAAGCTGGCCTTAATTTCATTGATTGCACTTTCAATAATTTTGATTATTCTTGTAAATGTTTCTTTAATTTGGGGAATTCTTGGAATTTTTGCTTTGTTTATTTTTATCTATAAAATTTATCTTTTTTCTGGGAATCAACAAACAGAAGATAAAAAAATTCTTTTCCCAGTATTTTCGTTTTCTGTATTTATAATATCACTTCTATTTTTTATATCAGGTCAGTTTATTGGGGGACTTTTACCAGACTATCTTAAAATTCCCAATACAGAGATCAGACCCAGTTTTGTCTCTACTTTTGAGGTTTCAAAATCAGTTATAAAGAAAGACCCAATCTTTGGTATGGGCCCAAATCGATTTGCCGATGCATGGGCGATGCACAAACCATCCAGTGCAAATTCTTCACCATTCTGGAATGAGTCCTTTGATAATGGTTCTGGGTTGTTACCCACCTTTGTTGCCACTACTGGTTTACTTGGCTTATTCTCTTTATTATTGTTCTTCTTTTTCCTAATATTATCTGGGTTGCATTCTATTCTGCTCAGCTTAAAAAGAGGAACCAACCTAGATGGGATGGCATATTTCATTGCATCTCTTTTCTTATTTACCACAGCTTTATTTTTTCCCGTAGGAATGGTTTTGTTTTTGACAGCAATGGCTTTTGCCGGAATATTTGTGGGGCTATCTTCTAACCACCCCAATGGAGAAATTTCTATTTCTTTTCTTAATAATTCTAGAAAAAGCTTCATCCCTATAATTTTGCTTGTAGTCGTCATGACTTCTTCCGCTGCTTTTACTTTCAAATACATTGAACGCTTCATTGCTGCATCATATTTTACAGAAGCAAGAGCCTCTACAACCATCGAAGAAGCAGAGAACGCTATAAATAAATCTGTTTCAATTTACTCGAACGATCTTTACTGGCGTACTTACTCTCAAGTTCACCTATTAAAAATAAATTCTTTAGCCAACAAGAGTGAGTCTTTTTCTGATGAAGATAGGGTGGAATTACAAACAAGTTTGAATAAAGCTGTCAGTGGTGCTCTCTCAGCAAAATCCTATAATCCAAATAGTTATTTTAATTCTCAAACACTAGGGTTTGTTTACGAAACCCTGGGTTCCCTAAGCATCCCTAACACCTACGAAAAAGCTATTGAATCATATGAGGTTGCTTCAACCCTCAACCCACTCAATCCAGGCATCAAGCTAAGTACTGCTCGTATTTATCAAGCTTTGGGTAAAAACAAAGAAGCCAAGGATTATGCTGAGCAAGCAATTTCTTTAAAACAGGACTATATTGATGTCTATATATTCCTTTCACAAGTAGCTACGAGTGAAAATAATAGGACCGAAGCAATTTCTTATGGAGAAAAAGCACTTTCTTTTACACCGCTTGATCAAAATTTAATTCAGTATGTGAATTCTTTGAAGAATAATAACTCTATAAATACCACTAGTGGTAATTCTACAACAGAAAATAAAAAACAATAATCAATAGAATGGAGAAACTTTTGAGAATTTTCGGTAAAGAATACGGAAACATAAACCAAGCAGCAATTCTACTTGGTTTTTTTGCTTTTTTATCACAAATTTTAGGGTTATTTCGTGATCGTTTCCTAGCTCATTTTGTCGGGCCGTCTTCATCACTCGATGTTTATTATGCTGCTTTTAGAATACCCGATTTAATTTTTATTTCTATTGCTTCTCTTGCTTCTATCACCGTACTCATACCTTATCTATCGGCTAAAATGAATGGCAATATAGTCACTGAAAATGCAAGGAAATTTTTAAATGATGTTTTCTCCGTGTTTTTTGCTGTGATGGTTCTGGTTTCTTTTGTTGCCTTCCTTCTTTTACCCCACTTGGCGTTTTTCATTGCTCCAGGTTTTTCTCCAGAAATGCAAAATCAAGTAGTTGAACTATCTCGAATAATGCTTCTTTCTCCTATTTTGATGGGGTTGTCCAATTTGTTTGGCACCGTTACTCAGCTTTTTAGAAAATTTTTCATTTATTCCCTTAGCCCAATTCTTTATAACTTCGGTATTATTTTCGGTATCATTTTTTTCTTTCCAGTTTTCGGTATTTATGGTTTGGCACTAGGAGTCGTTTTAGGAGCGTTCTTGCACTTTTTGATTCAATTTTTTGCATCGCGTAGTTGTGGTTTCAAGCCAAGATTTTATTTATCTATCAATTTTTCGGATATTAAGAGCGTAGCCCTTACATCTTTACCCAGAACCTTAGGTTTATCTATGAATAACATAGCGCTGATTTTTATTATAGCTTTTGCTTCTTATTTTAAAAGTGGCTCTGTTTCAATTTTTAATTTTTCTCTCAATCTTCAATCAGTACCACTCAACATTATAGGAATTTCTTTTGCTGTCGCTGCTTTTCCGACCCTAGTGAAGTCTATGACTTCAGGGAAAATTGATGATTTCAAGGCACAGTTGCGATCTGCGGGGAGGGCGATAGTTTTTTGGTCTTTACCTGTAACTTTTCTTTTTATTGTTCTGAGAGCCCAGATAGTTAGAGTTGTTTTGGGTTCTGGTTCTTTCTCTTGGGAAAACACTCGTCTAGTTGCAGCATCTCTAGCCATATTTTCGGTTTCAGTCTTGGCTCAAGGCATGGTCGCCCTTCTATCTCGGGCCTATTATGCAAGGGGAGACACCAAGCGTCCACTCTACATTAATTTTATCTCTTCGATTGTTATCGTCATCTCTGCGTATTTCTTCATTCATATTTTCAACAATGTTCCATTTTTCCGTTACTTCATAGAGTCTATGCTAAAAGTGACAGATATTCCTGGTACTGAAGTTTTGATGTTGCCGCTGGCGTATTCTTGTGGACTTATTTTAAATTTTCTTCTGCATTTATTTTTTATACACAAAGATTTTATGGAGCCTGGATCTTTTATCGCCAAAACTTTTTTCCAGAGCTTAGGAGCTTCATTTTTCATAGGCGTTGTTGCTTATTTGAGTCTAAATGTTTTGTCACCAATTTTTGGCACTACCACTTTCTGGGGAGTCTTTTTGCAAGGATTTATTTCCGGTATTTTGGGTATTTTTGCAGGTATTGGCGTTTTGCATTTGTTGGGCAACGATGAACTTAAAGAGCTTACCCAGACTCTCAAATCAAGATTTTGGAAGGTCAAAGTTATTGCTCCGTCTCAAGAGGGGCTTTAGAATTGATGTTTTTTTTGATAGAATGTTCTGATGTCTTTTTTTTTAAAGATATATAGATATATTTGGCCACAAATGCGGAAATACAAGTGGTCTTTTTACCTTACTTTTGTATTTTATACAGCGAGGATTTTTTTCGCTTATATTCTAAGTGTTATATATTTTAAGAAAATAATCGATATCATATCTAATTCTGACATACCGAAAGAGGCATTAATTTATCCATTAATGCATTTAGTGATTATTAATATCATAATATTCTTTTTAGGGCAGATTTTCGCTAGAACTACGTCATGGTCTCTTGTTTATTTCCAGAGTAATGTAATGCGAGAGCTTTCTAATTTTTCTTTTGGGAAAATAGTAAACAATTCTTATGGCTTTTTTACTAATAACTTTGTAGGTAGTTTAGTAACCAAGTCTAGACGTTTTATACGAGCATTTGTATCTATGCACGACATTCTTCTATTTAATTTCTGGGGAACTTTTGTCGTATTGGTTGGAGTGTTCTTCGTACTTTTCAAAGAAGCAACTTTTGTTGCTCTTATTTTCCTAGCTTTTATTTTCGTATATCTGGCTATTGTTTTACTCTTCGTTAAGACAAGAATGCGGTATGATATCGCCAAAGCAGCCGCTGACTCTAGGGTTGGCGGAAGATTGGCAGATGTATTCTCTAATATATTTGCTTTGAAAATTTTCTCTGCAGTTAAACAAGAAAAGTCATCTTTCCACGAGATTACACTAAATGAAGAAATGCATAGAAATAAGGCATGGTATTTTGGTATTAAACAAGAACTCTTACAGGGCATCCTGATGTTTATTGTTCAATCTTTTATTTTATATCTTACTGTTAAGCTATGGCTTGCCAACGAAATGACTACTGGTATGGTGGTGCTTGTTCAGACTTATATGGTAATGATATTTGAAAGACTATGGGAGTTGGGTAAAACTATTACTAAGTTCATGGAATCAGCTGTGGACATGAAAGAAATTATAGACATCTTTGAAGCACCAGTTGATATATTGGATCCAGAAAATCCAGCAATTATTAGTGCGAAGAAGGGTGAGATAGAATTTAAAAATGTCTCCTTTGTTTATGATTCTGGGCAGAAAGTTTTCAAGAATTTTAATTTGAAAGTGAAATCTGGTGAGAAAATAGGACTGGTGGGGCATTCTGGTGCAGGTAAATCTACTATCACTAAACTACTTTTGCGTTTCGTTGATGTCTCGTCTGGTGAAATTATGATTGACGGCCAAGATATTCGCTCAGTTCTTCAAGATGACCTAAGAGAAATTATGTCATTTATACCCCAAGAACCTATTTTGTTCCATAGGCCAATTCAAGAAAATATTGCATATGGTAAGCCAAAAGCCACAAAAGAAGAAATTATTTCAGTCGCGAAGAAAGCCCATGCGGATGAGTTTATAGCTGATTTTAAATTTGGTTATGAAACTCTCGTTGGAGAACGTGGAGTAAAACTCTCTGGAGGAGAACGCCAACGTGTGGCTATTGCTCGCGCCATGCTAAAATCTGCTCCGATTTTAATTTTGGACGAAGCTACAAGTTCTCTAGACAGCATCAGCGAGTCGTATATTCAAGATGCTTTCAGTGAATTAATGAAAGGTAAGACTACGATAGTAATAGCTCACAGACTTTCCACTATTCAAAAAATGGACAGAATTGTTGTATTAGATAAAGGTAAAATAGTCGAACAGGGAACTCACAAAGAACTTCTGGCCAAGAATGGTGTTTATTCCAATCTTTGGGAACACCAGACTGGAGGGTTTTTGGAATAGGATATTGAAATAAATGCAGAGAAAAAATAGTTCTACAAAAAATCAAAAAATAACTGCCAAATTTGGAGGTTCTTCTTTGGCAAATGCAAAATGTACTCTTAAGGTGAGAGATATTATTTTAGCTGATGCCAATCGTAAATTTATTGTAGTTTCAGCCCCAGGAAAAGACAAACACAATGAGATTAAAGTTACAGATATGCTCTACGGGGTGGCTGCGTGTATTTCGCGGGGGATAGAATGGAAGTTTGTTTGGGGTAAAGTAGCACGCAGATATTCTTCTATTATTGATGATTTGAAACTTTCCCAAAAACTCAAGAAATTACTTCAAGAAGTTGAAGATTCAATAAAGAAAAATCCACGTAAAGATTTTGTTGTTAGCCGTGGAGAATATATTGAGGCGAAAATAATGACGGAACTCTTGAAGGTTTCTGGACACAGGGCTAGTTTTGTTGATGCAGTGAATATTATATTTTTTGATAAGTCTGGAGTCGTTTCTTACGATAAAACCCGCAAGGCTATTAAAAAAAGCTGTAAGGGTTCAGGCTTTTTCATTATCCCAGGTTTTTATGGCATAGATACAAATAGAAAAGTGAAAACATTTTCTAGGGGTGGTTCGGACGTAACTGGTGCGATTGTTGCGGCGGCGATGGAAACACCCGTGTATGAAAACTGGACAGATGTTTCTGGGTTTTATACTGCTGATCCCAATAAAGTAAAAACCGCGCAACAAATAAAAAATATGACTTATAAAGAAGCTCAAGCACTTTCATTGTCTGGGGCACATATTTTACACAAAAAAACAGTTATTTATTTACTAAAAGGTAAAATTACCCTTGTAATAAAAAATACTTTTAGATCCAGTCATCACGGAACGACCATTGGTAATTAAATTTTTTCTGTTAAGATAATCTTATGGATTTAAAACATATCAGGAATTTCAGCATTATCGCTCACATTGACCACGGCAAAAGCACTTTAGCAGACAGAATGCTTGAAATTACACACACCATACCAGAACGCAAAATGAAGGAACAAGTACTAGATACTATGGAGCTTGAACGCGAGCGTGGCATTACTATCAAAATGCAACCGGTTAGAATGGAATATGCCTCAAACAACGAAAAGTACATTTTGAACCTAATAGACACCCCTGGGCATGTGGATTTCTCGTATGAGGTTTCAAGAGCTTTAAAGGCCGTAGAAGGCTCTATTTTGCTGATTGACTCTACTCAAGGAGTGCAGGCTCAAACGCTCACCACGCTCGCTATGGCGCGCGAGGGAGGCCAGGGAGGAGAGAGAGTAATCATTCCAGTACTCTCAAAAATAGATTCTCCACTGGCTATGGTTGAAGATGTAAAACACGAAGTTGTAAAACTATTGGGTTGCAGGGAGGAAGATATTCTTTTGGTTTCCGGACGTACTGGAGAGGGGGTAGAAAATCTTTTACAAGAGGTCATCAAACGCATACCACCTCCCGTCGAGACTTACACAGCAGACAACGCTATGCGAGCTCTTGTTTTTGATTTTAAATATTCCAATCATCGGGGTGTGATAGTTTTTATAAGATTATTGGATGGAAAAGTACGCAAGGGGGATTCATTAATGTTTGCTGTATCGGGTGAGAAATTTGTAGCGCTTGAGGTGGGCACTTTTTCTCCCGAAGAGTCTCCGTGCGACAGTCTCTCTTCAGGAGAGACGGGTTATATAGTGACTGGTATCAAGAAACCCGGCATTGCCTCTGTGGGAGATACTATTACCTTAGCCAGAAATCCACTACCTGCTTACGAGGGATATATGCAAGCTATGCCGGTAGTTTGGGCCAGTATTTTTCCAGAGGATGCTGACGATTTTGCTGAATTAAAACTTTCTCTAGGAAAATTAAAACTCTCGGATTCAGCTTTTTCTTATGAAGAAGAATCGAGTGGTTCTTTGGGGCGTGGTTTTCGATGTGGATTTCTCGGAATGCTTCATCTAGAAATCATTACCGAAAGACTGAGGCGAGAATTTAATTTAGCACTTGTGATAACTACGCCATCGATTACTTACGAAGTAGTTAAAAAAAGAACAAGTCGCCTCATCGGCGACCCGCCGGAGAGGCGGGAGAAAATTTATTCGCCTTATTTTTTCCCTGACGATGGAGAAATAGAAAAGACTTTTGAACCTTGGGTGGATGTGAAAATAATTACTCCCGCTCAATACTTGGGCAACATTATGCAACTTCTTTTTGACCATGAAGCCGAAATCGGTGAGACAGAAAATTTTGGCCGTGCGGCGCCAGAGGCTATGACGGCGGCGCGAGACAACCGTTCCTCTATCTCAGTCAAAATGCCACTTCGTGAATTGATGCGTAATTTTTTCGATGAATTAAAAAGTGTTTCATCTGGCTATGGATCCATCTCTTACCAGATAGGCGAAATGCGCGAGGCCAATGTTACTAGGCTAGATGTCCTCGTGGCAGACGAACCCATTCCAGCTTTTTCCAGAGTGGTTTCTAAAAAAAGAGTAGAAGAAGAGGCCGAAAATGTGGTTGAGAAATTGCACGGTATCTTACCAAGGCAGATGTTTGTTACCAAAATTCAAGGTAAGGCCCTCGGCAGAATTATTTCTTCCCGCACTGTCTCAGCGTTTAGTAAAGATGTGACCCAACATATGTATGGGGGAGATATTACCCGTAAAATGAAACTTCGTGAAAAGCAAAAGAAGGGTAAAAAGAAGATGAGAGAAAAGGGAAGAGTCAACATTCCTCAAGATGTTTTTTTGAAAATGATGCGAGGCGGAAACTAAAAACTATTGTTGTAGCCCAAAAATGGGGGAATACAAAAGAATCATACTTATTATTATAAGTATACTTACTATGGCCCAAATCACCTGTACTTTTTTCTGATGTTTTTTATTGAAAATCATGTAATAATAGTATCATATTATGAAAAGTTTTCAAGAAAAAAAGAAATGGAGCAATCTTGCTCAATCCAAACCGGTTTTGGCTATTTTGGCCACCCTTCTGTTTTTCTTTGCTTGGAGTGTTTTTGGTTTTTGGGGGAAAATGACAGATACCAGAGATAATAAAAAAATTGTGGAAGATAAAGTGAATGAACTAGAAGAGAAAAAAGTCATTCTTGAAACAGATATTGAAAAATTACAAACCGAGAAGGGTATAGAAGAAAATATTCGTGAGAAATTTGGTTGGGCCAAGGAGGGAGAGAAGGTTATCATTATTGTGGAAGATAAAAATGAAGTAAACACAGAAAATGAAAAACAATCCGGAGGCTTCTTCTTTTTCTTTAAGAACCTATTTAAGTAAAGATTTTGATTATTTCACAAGTATGATATAATGGAGATATTAGAAGTAATGTAAATTTGCGTCGCGCTTTAAAGGACGATTGCGCGACGTGATTTCGTAAAATCATATGCAAAATGTAACAATTTATTCAACACCGACCTGCCACTTTTGCCATATGGCCAAAGAGTTTTTTAAAGAAAAAAATATAGCTTATACCGAGTACGATGTAGCGGGTGATGTTGAGAAAAGAAAAGAAATGATGGAAAAAAGCGGACAAATGGGCGTGCCTGTAATTATCATTGGAGAAGATATCATTGTAGGCTTTAATAAGCCAGAAATCAGCAAATTACTGGGTCTGTAGCAACGTCCTCGTAGTTCAATGGATAGAACGGCTCACTCCTAACGAGCTGATCCAGGTTCGACTCCCGGCGAGGACACCAGTTAGTATTTTTATTTGTTCGTGCTAAAATATTGGTATGAATAGCCCCGAAAGACCTAAAACACAAAACCAATCTTTGTTTAAGTTAGATGAAATAAGAAATTTAATTGATAAAGGAGACGATAAGGCAGTGTCTGTGCTAGAGGAAGCATTTAGGTCAGGTCAGATTACTGCAGAGGATTTTTCTGTATTTAGTTTAGAACTTTTGAACCAAGGTGGGCAAATAGAGGAAGGTATATTAAAATCAGAGAAAGGACTTGCTAATCAAGTAGAAATGCTAGAAAAAGACAGAGTTACAGGTCTTTTAAGACATGAGTCTCTAGAACAAAAGTTTAATAGTCTGCAAGAAGAATTAAATTTTATACCCGAACCTAATCGAACACACGAGAAGAGTCGCAAAAAGCGTCTACATGCTTTGATTGTGATTGCCATCGACCTAGATGACTTGAAAATTTGGAATAGTTACGGACACTCAATTGGAGATGGAGCCCTAAAGTCAATCACAACATCTGTACAGAAAGCCATCCGAGAGGGAGATTATGCTTTTCGTCGTGGCGACCAGTCGGATGAAATTGTGGTCATTGTAAGGGTGGAAAAAGATTTGGGCGAAAGTGATTTAGAAGAAATTTTTAAAAATATTTATAAAAATATAAACAATGGATTTCTAGAGGTAGAGGGTAAAGAAATTCCCGTTACCGCAGCAGCGGGGTATGTCGTGGTAAAACAAGGAGATACTAGAAATCTCAAAGAGATTCTTGAAGCTTCTAATCAGAATCAGATCGCACAGAAAGATCTAAAAGTTAAATTAATTAGACGTGCGAGGGCTGAAGCTGGTTTGGAAATAAGAAAGTAACCTTCTTTTATTTTACAAAGCTTTGTGCTAAAATATCGCCATGGATCCTGAATCCAAAAAGCTCTTAGAAGACAGTTTTAGATTAGCACAAGAAAATAACCAAATGCTTCATTCTGTGCGTCGTTCCATGCGAATGGCTCGGATTATGAGTATCTTGTATTGGGTTATCATTATCGGCGCGAGCATCGGAGCCTTTTATGTGCTCCAGCCGTATATAGACCAAGCGCAGAAAATAATCAAAGACTCAAGCGATACGATTAGTGGTTTGAAAAATGTTTTACCGAAACAATAAATGGAAGTAAAATGCCAAGATAGCTCAGGTAGTAGAGCATTTGTCTGAAGAACAAAGGGTCGGCAGTGCAAGTCTGCCTCTTGGCACCAGAATAGTTAAATTGATTTTACTTTTACACTAGTTCTTTTTTCTTTGTCTACTTTCAAAAGTTTGATAGTTAATAGCCCGTGTTTTTCTAGGGCTTCTCCTTCCTCGGGTTCTACTTCTTGAGGCAAAAGGATGGTGCGAGAAAAGCTTCCCCAATAAAGTTCTTTGGTGAAATAGTTTGATTCATCGATACTTCTAGACTCTTCGCGTTTACCACGAATGGTTATCATATCGCGGGCGATAGTGAGCTCTAGGTCTTCGGGTCTTACTCCAGCCACCATTGTCTGTACGATGATATCGGTAGGTGTTTGGTAGACATCGACGGCTAGCTCCATTTCTTCATTTTCTTCCTCCATCCAACCCTTACCATTTTTGCCAGCTTCTTTTACCGCCAATCTTTTTGGCTCTTCCACTTCTTCCTCTGGCATTCTCATACTTCCTGTCAATCTCTCAAAAAAACTTCTTTTTTTAGGTTCCATCCCGTTAGAAATCATCCTGCTCGTACATAAATTAATTTAAATATATAAAAGTAGTAGATTATGGTTATTCTTATAATTCTTTCCCGTTTTGTAAATTTCTAACGGGATTCCATATTTTTCTATTTAGTTAAACTATTAATTCATTCTTCTTAGTTTCTCAAAAATCAACATAACTATAATTGTGACGACCCACAAAAAAGCGAACACTTTCAAAAAATCACTTCCGTTATTCTTTATTATAAAAAAATTAAAGACACTATGCAAGGCGGTGGCACATATAAGACCAATTAGAAGGTACCATTTTTTCTTCCATTTTTCTAAATGGAAAGAAAGCCCAAGGGCTATGCCTACAATTCCGCTTGCTACAGCATGAAGTAGAGTAGACCCCAGGAAGCGCAGTTGCCCTGTCAGTAGGCCCACGGTTACCTCTTTCAAGAAGAATGGTTCTCTTAAGAAGAGGGTATTCTCTAGGGCTGCGAATCCCAAAGCTGCGGTAATCATATAAATGGGCCAATCTATTGGCTCGTCAACATAAGTGCTTCTATAGAGAATAAAAACTACAGCTAAGTATTTTATAACCTCTTCTGCACCCGCCCAAAGTATTAGTTTGTTTTGGGCAGAAGACACATGGTCTCTAATAAATTCTTGTACTGGTAGTACAAAAACCACCGAAATCATACCGACGATAAATATAATTGCGAGTAGTCCCTTCGGTTCTTCTTTTTTCTTATCTTCTCTAAGCCAAAACCATAGCCATAAAAGGGAAGGAATGACTCCAATTAAAAATGCTAAACCTAGAATTTTTGGGTCATTGTATGTCATGATTTATTTTGATTATTTCTTACAGGCCAAGGCTCAACTATTAAAAGATTTTTCGTGTTTGGCATCATAGACCATATCTCTTCGGTCACAAAAGGCATAAAAGGGTGCAAGAGTTTAAGTGAATTCTCTAGAAGATAAACGAGAGTACTCTTTACTTCTTCATTTTTTTTACTTTCTTCTATGATTTCATCCGCAAACCTGTGCCATATATAATGATAAATTTTTTCAGCTGCTAAGTGGAAACGATAGTTTTCCATATCGGAGGTCGCATCTGTTGCTAGAGCTTCAAACTCTTCTACTAATTCTTTATTCAAATCTCCGTCTTTCGCGTTGTCCAAAACAAAGCGCGTAATATTCCAAACCTTGTTTGCAAAGTTCTTATAACCCCTGATTCTTTCTTCCGCTAGTGCCAGCGATGTGCCAGGAGTATTACCCACCACCATGCCGATTCTAAATGCGTCTGTGCCGTATTTTGAAGTGTATTCTAGTGGATCAATAACATTTCCCTTACTCTTGCTCATTTTTTGACCCTTGGCATCAAGCACCATTCCATGTAAATAAACAGTCTTAAACGGAATTTTTTCAGTCATATAGAGCCCTAGCATAATCATTCGCGAAACCCAAAAGAAGATGATGTCTCCGGCGGTTTCCATAACATCAGTAGGATAGAATGTTTTAAAATCTTTACTATCAGGATATCCAAGTGCGATAGATGGCCATTGCCCCGAAGAGAACCAAGTGTCAAATGTATCATTATCTTTAACATATTTCGCATCACAAAATTCACAAATTGGTTCCTTGTCTGAAATAATAATTTCTTTACATTTTCCAACGTCTTTTTCCTTCCCTGGTTTGGGGATACATATAGGTTCATGAAACCATGCTGGAATCGGTATACCCCAAACTATCTGCCTAGAAATATTCCAATCTGTAATATTTTCGAGCCAGTGAAGAGAGATTTTTTTAAAATGTTCTGGTATATATGCTATCTCGTCATTTTTTATTTTTTCCAAAGCTTTTTCGGCCAAGGGTTTCATTTTTACAAACCACTGGTCTTTTATTTGAGGTTCTATAATAGTCCCGCATTTGTAACATGTGCGTACGACATGTTTATAGTTCTCTTCTATTTTTTCTACTAACCCTTTGCTCTCTAATTTTTCAATTACTAAAGCTCTGGCTTTTTTTATATGTAATCCTGCAAATTCTCCTGCGACCGGCAACAACTTTCCCATTTCATCTATGATTTGCTCTTTGTCTAATTTATGCCTTTCTGCTATATCAAAGTCTGCTTGGTCGTGCCAGGGAGTTATGGTCATAACTCCAGTACCGAATTCCATATCTATTTGTTCGTCTTTTACGACAGTAGCTGTAATAGGTCCATTTATCCACTCCAGTTCTATTTTCTGACCATCAGTATAGTCTTTGTAGCGAGCGTCGTCTGGGTGCATGACTACATATTTATCACCGAATTTTGTTTCTGGACGTGCGGTGGCAATAGTGAAAGGTCCGTATTTCAAATAATACAAGCTATCTATTTTTTCTTCATCTATTATTTCCAAATTTGAGAAAGAAGTTTGATGCTTGGAACACCATGAAACTATTCTATTACCTCTATAAATCAAACCATCGTCGTACATTTTTTCGAATGTTTTATGCACTGTTGCCACAATGTTTTCATCTAGGGTGAATTTTTCACGTGACCAATCGCACGAAGCACCCATACTTCTGATTTGAGTTTTAATATTTTTTGAATTTGTCAGTGTGAAGTCTAGAATTTCTTTATACAATTCTTTTGGGTCCATACCGAATCGAGTTCGTCCTTCTTTTTCTAGTTTTTTTTCATAGACCACTTGTGTTTCAAAACCAGCGTGGTCTAACCCCGGTAGCCAGAGTGTTTTATAACCCTGCATTCTTTTATAGCGCACCATTATGTCTTCAATTGTCAGCACTAGACCGTGCCCCGCGTGGAGAGAACCATTGGCATTTACAGGGGGCATTATTATGGTAAATGTTTCTTTTCTTTCACCTGGTAATTTATCTGGGTTAAAAAACCCACTCTCTTCCCAGAGTTTATAAATTCTGCCTTCTGTTGTTTGAGGGTCGTAGGGCTTGAGTAGTTTCGGGTCGGATGCCATGGGCTTATTTTATCATTTTTCCCAACCGCAGGCTACCATCTGCCCTTATTTTGTACTTCTTTTTTGGTTTTTGAATATAATTTAAATATCCAGCCATACCTATCATGATGGCGTTGTCTGTCGAGAGTTCCCGAGTTGGAAACATTAACCCAACTTTTTCTTTTTTAGTAAGTTTCTTCATCTCATTTCGTAAATGAGTATTTGCAGCGACTCCACCGGCGACCAGCATCGTTCTTATGTTGTATTTTTTAATTGCCTTGGTTGTCTTGTGGGTCAGGCATTCAATGGCTGCGTTTTCAAATTCTAGAGCTATTATTTGCTTCATTTTGTCATTTTGCAAAATGTTTGAATGTTGTTTATTTAGATCTCTTATTTTATAGAGTACAGCAGTTTTCAATCCAGAAAAAGAAAAGTCAAAATTTTTAGTGTAGAGCATTGGGCGGGGGAGAGTCATAATGCTCGCAAATTGCTTTTTCTCACCACGCATATCCGCCTGCTGGCGGATTGCTTTTCTCGGCTCGACAGCCTGTGAAGAGGTTCGTAAAAGCAAATTTGCTCGCATTTTCTCTGCCAACTTCGAGCGAAGCAAGCGTTCTTGCTCTGCAAATTTTGAAATTTGTGGACCGCCTGGGTAGGGAAGTTCGAGCATTCTAGCGACCTTGTCGAATGCTTCACCGACTGCGTCGTCTAGTGTCTCGCCGATTATTTTATATTTAAACCAATCTCTCATTAAAATTAACTGCGTGTGTCCGCCGGAAACCAGTAGGGCGAGTACTGGGAACTGCTCTTTTTTAAGTGTGATAGAAAACTTACCCTTATTTTTTCCAAAAGGTGAAAGTACATGTCCTTCCATGTGGTTTACGGGTACAAGCGGTACGTTCCATTTTTGGGCGAGCTCTTTAGCGAAAGTTATTCCAGTCCAAAGCGAGGGCTCGAGCCCAGGGCCAGAGGTGACAGCAATAGCATCAATGCCGGATTTAGTCGCGGACTTAGCACGAATAATTTTCTGCTGAAAATTATCTCTGCTCGGCTCGACAGCCTGCGCAAGGCTTCGCTCTCGGCTAAATCCGGCATTTCGTAAAACTTTATCTAGTAGAATTGGTAAATTTTTTATGTGCTCTCTTTTGGCAAGCATAGGGTAGACTCCGCCGTAGGCGCTGTGTATTTTCGCCTGCGACACTGAACTGTTTGTCAATATTTTAAAACTCACATCTACGCCATGGCGTAGATCGCCGGTTGCTTCCATTATTGCTATGCACGTGTCATCACAAGATGTCTCAATACTTAAAATTTTCATAAAATATGTGCGCGGTGAGGGGATTGAACCCCCGGCCTACCCCACGTCAAGGGGTCGCTCTACCACTGAGCTAACCGCGCTCTCAGAAGTGATATTACATTTTCTCTTGTATTTTCTCAAGCGCCAAGATAAATGCACCTCGGCGTAGGTCTGTGTTAGACTCTTTTGATTTTTCGTATACTTTTTTGGAAGCTTGGTTCATAAGTTCCAAGAGTTTTTCTTCTACTTCTTTTTCACTCCAGTGTTCGTTTTTTAAATTTTGTTCCCATTCAAAATAAGACACAGTGACACCTCCAGAATTTGCCAAAATATCTGGTATCACTGGCACACCCTTTTTAAACAATATTTCGTCTGCTTCGGGTGTTATTGGGCCATTGGCAAGCTCTAAAATCGCTCCAGCCTTGAGTTTTCCTGCATTTGTATCTGTTACTACATTTTCAAAAGCAGCAGGTATTAAAACGTCACATTCGAGCTCTAGAAGTTCTTCGTTGGTTATTTGTTTACTATCACCAAAACCAGCTAGCGACCCTGTATTTTTCTTATGTTCCAGAAGTTTTTTTATATCCAGACCACCAATATCATAAATTCCTCCCTTTGAATCCGAAACAGCCACTACGATGTGCCCATGGTCGCTAAAAATTTGTGCTGCATTTGAACCCACATTTCCCAAACCCTGTACTACAATTTTGCATTTTTCAGGAAGACCCAAGTCTTTACGAAGAGCATCAAAAACATAAAACCCACCGAGCCCTGTGGCACTACCACGCCCTTCGGAGCCACCAGCTTCTATTGGTTTACCTGTAAAAGTTGCCCCTGTTTTGTCACCCGTGATTTTTGCATATTCATCCGCCATCCAAGCCATTATTTCTGGAGTAGTGTTTACGTCTGGAGCGGGAACATCTTTATGAGGCCCCAAGACATCTGAGAGTTTTTGTACCCATCCACGCGAAAGTCTTTCGAGCTCTCCTTTAGATAAAATTTTTGGGTTCACAGAGATGCCACCCTTGCCTCCACCCATAGGAATGCCGGCGACTGCGCACTTCAAAGTCATCCAGAAGGCGAGAGCCTTTACTTCGTTTATTTCGGTCTCGGGGTGGTAGCGAATGCCACCCTTATAAGGACCCAAGGTGTTGTTGTGCTCTACCCTGTATCCTTCGAAAACTTTTGTAGAGCTGTCATCCATTTTTACTGGAATTGAAATTCGGATATCTCTGTCTGGCTGTTGTAATTTTTGTATAAATTCGTCGCTAAATTTTTGACCCTGTTTTATTTTTACAGCTTTGTCTAGTTGGGCGAGTGCATTTTGAAATGGGTTGTTCATAAGAGTAGATTATATAGCAAATTTCTCTAGTATCTCAAGTTCTTTTTTTGTGTTTGCTCCCAACGCTTCGCGGGAAGATATTTTTATGGTTTCGATTTTTTCATTTTCTTCAAAAGCTATATGAAAAAGATCTGTCAGGTAATATTCTTTTTGAGAGTTCTCGTTCTTTATTTTCCTTAAATTTTCCCATAGCCATTTTGCATCAAAGACATAACAACCCGCATTTACTTCCTTTATTTCTTTTTCTTCCTCTGTCGCATCTTTGTATTCACGAATGCCGAATACTTCTGCGTCTTTTCTTAAAATTCTTCCAAAAGCCAAGAAAGCTTTTCTCCAATCTTCGAAATCTGGAAGTTCGGTCGTGGCAAAAGTTATTTTAGTCTTGTGAGCTAGATGCTTTTCTACTAAATTTTCTATTGTTTCGGGAGATATGAATGGTTGGTCGCCCAAGAGAACCACCACATGTTCTGTGTCTCCACAGGCCTCTTCTACACAAGAGACCGCATGTCCGGTACCTAGTTGTTTTTTTTGTAGAACATAAAGACAAGAATCTCCAAGTTCTTTTTCTACTAGCTCTGCTTTATAACCCACTATCACGATTGGTTTTTCATTGTAAATTTTTTGTACTGATTCGAGCAGGTGTTTTATCATAGGCTTGTCCGCGAGCGGGGATAAAACTTTTGGGTTTTCGCTTTGCATTCTTTTACCTTTACCTCCAGCCAGTATTACTATTTTTATCTTTTCACTTTCCATGTTTTTGGATTATACACTAAGCTTCTCTTTTTTCAATTTCTTTTAAAATTTTTGGAATTTTCTTAAAATCGTCCATTAGCACCTCTCGCATTCCACCATTATAGAGTGCAGCCGCGGGGTGGTAAAGAGCGTAAAAATATTTTGTCGGCATGCCCTTAAATACTTTAATTAAAAGTTTGCCGTGAGCTTTGGATATTTGTTCGGCAGGGAAGAAGTTGTTCATAGCATGGCGACCCAAGAAGACAATCAGTTTTGGCGAAATCAGTTTTAGTTCTTCTAGTAGCCACTCTCGACAGCTCGCCTTCTCTTCTGGTAATGGATCGCGATTGTTTGGTGGGCGGTATTTTACAATGTTAGTGATGTAGATGTCTTTTCTTTTTAATTTTATTTCCGAGAGCATTTCATCCAAAAACTTTCCAGCCGCACCGACAAAGGGAATACCGAGTTTGTCTTCAGATTTTCCTGGGGCCTCTCCGATAAAAACTATTTCTGCCTCGGAGCTACCTGTACCTGGCACAGGCCTTGTGGCAGAGTTTTTTAATTCACATTCACATGCCGTGAACCATTTTTGATGGAGGTTTTGTAATTTCGCATTTTTATCCATAAAATTTAAGCTTATTCTACCAAAAACCATTGTATCACTTTTTTAGCTTTAAAAAATAAAATACCCCATTTCTGGAGTATTTTATTTTTTTATTATGCACAATAAAAATTTATTGAGCCACTGCGTCTTCTGCAGAAAGATCTGCACCACTACCAGCTGGTAGGGCATCATCTACATCTACATCAGTGATTGTAATGTCTGTATTTTCTACTTCTGGAGCGTCGACACTTCTATTAGCGTACCACCAACCCAACACCACAAGTAAAACAACAACAACGATTACCCACATTGTACTTTTTCCTGAACCAGATCCAGTACTTGGTTCCATATTATTTTGAGGTTCCATATTATTTTATATTATTTTTCTAATAAATTTATAAATATCGGCCTTATTAATTATACTACATTATTTAACAAAAGAAAAAGTCGAGTTTTCCACTTCTTAATATGGGTGAAATTTTTGACTTAATTTTAAATTAAGTGTATAATACAAGAAAAGTCAGTACCCCGACCCTCTAACAGAGAGGAATGTGCAAAATGGCACGCATAAAAATAAGTGGACTAGCATTCAAGGAAATGGCCCTGAGCGTAGTTGCTCAAATTCTTCCAGAGCTTAAACTGTATCCTTTTAAGGGAGGTGCACCCAACGAGTTCGATTCTCCAAATCTTACAATCGAAGATATCAAAGAGCTGGCAGATAAAAGAAGTTTGATTATTGAAATCTTGACAGATCCATATTAGTGTGCCCCGTCGTGATATTTGCGCGAAGGGGTTTTGTGATTTTTAGCGAGTCCGTTGTGTTTTCCGTCAGTACAATCACATGCGACGAGGGGTTTGTCGTGCATGGGGCAGGTCGTTGCCTGGCAGACGCCGGGCTTATCAGCTACGCCTCCACAGGTACCGGTACAAATATAGTGTGTCATATGTGTTTTAAAAGTTATACCTAACTAGACTCTAAGTATACATGGTTTATGAGAAAGTGGGAAATTGGAATTTGTGTTAGCCGTTATTTATTTGAACGCTTCCCACCTTCGCTAAAGCTATGGACGGGCAGGCGCGTGCTAGATTGATGTGGTCACAAATTAATCCCCACAGAGAACCGCGAGTACGCTTTCGGTCAGATTTTGAACGCTTCGCGTGCTGAGTTAGTGTGAGCCACAATAATTTGTTTTCCGTCGAAAACAAATTTTCCAGCCCCGGTCTCGGCTTCCCGCAAGCTTGCGGGATAGGCCTCCGACTTCACAGCGAAAACAAAAAACTCCAAGCAGTTGGAGATTTTTTGTCGCTGTGACCCCACAGAGAATCGAACTCTGATTACCGGATTGAAAACCCGATGTCCTAACCGTTAGACGATGGGGCCAATATAAAACCTATGACCCATCGTCCTGAGTATTCCCGAATGGGCGATGGGGCCGAAATTAGTTAAAAGTTCTTAAAGTTCTTAAAGTATAAGGCAAACAATTTAATTCTTTCATGCTTACTTTATAACATTTTACTTTCAACTTTATAACTACTCCAATATCTTATATTATTTCCAAAAATTTCGCAAAGGGTAAATTTGCTTTTTTTATATTTTATGTTATAAACTATGATAGGTAACAAGTTCCCAACTTAAAGAGAAGAAAGGTTGGTGTTCCAGTGACTACTTCGTTCAACGCAGTCGAGGGCAAGTGTGGCGTTTGCGGGAGGCGATTCTCTGACCTCCAGCACCCGGGCTGTGAGCGATGCAAACGGGCGAAGTGGCTTGAAGCCCAGAAGTCCGAAGCCGAGAAGAAACTCCAGGACGGGTTCGTAGAAATCGTGAAGACTCTGGGCGTAGTCTTGCAGGGGGCTGGGGCTGACAAGCCGATCTCCAGCCAGGATGTGTTTCTCGGTATGGCTAGGGCACGCATCATCCCCAGCGAGACCGAGCCGGTAGCGCAGGCGAACGAGTCTGGGCTGCTGACCGAGCTCGAGTTTCGGTTGCCATAGGGGCGGCCGCGGCTGGTAGGGTAGCAATCAATAATTGGGCGAGGGCGAGCGAAGCTCCCTTCGCCCTTTACCATTTGTGGTAGAATTGTTTCTGAACAAAATATTTGCTATAATATATTTATGAATGAAAATATTAATAGTAGAGATATTAAAGTACCAAAAGCACCAGAAAAAGGTGGTTTTTGGGACGAAAACAAAAAAGCGTTAAGGCGTTGGGTCATTTATTCTTCAGCTGCAGTATTTTTAACAGGGGGAGTAAAGTCGTCACTAGATCATCGTGAAAATATGGATCAACTTAATTCTTCAACCACTGCAAGTACTGCATATAAACCAGAAGCAAGTGCAGGCATGCCAACAGATTTTTCTATAGAAAATTTACATATAAAAGAAATTCAAGATGCTCTTTCTCGGGGAGATATTTCAGAAGCTGGAATGGAGGTATTAAAAAAATTAGCGAACACACTTACTCTAAAGTTTGAAGTGCCCATACAACATGGAGGTCAGATATCTATTGATTTACCAATGGAATGGGCAAAAGATTATATAAATACAAATATTACAGACCCTGCGGAAGCAGATAGATTGATAGAATTTGCCAATAGTATAATATCGGAATTATTTAATCAATTTTTAGCGGGGCACGATTATATAAAAAATTCATATACAAAAAATAATGAATTTAACACTGAAAGTTTTGTAAGAGATATTCAAAGTTTTTCTATAAAAGGAGTTACTTCCGCCGAGGGGAGTAAGGATGAAGATTTATTAGACCCTAATCACCTAGAAAATCTTCGACTTGCCGAAAGGAGAGCAAACATAGTCAGAGATGTTCTTTCTAAAAGTGGTATATCTGGTATAGAAGATGTGCCTATAGAAATTTTAACAGAAAAGTCTGTTTTGGATGACCTTACTTATGCCTCTCTCAAGTCGATTGCTGACAAAAAAGGCGTTACTCTGACCGAACTCATTATGAGTTGGAATAAAATTAAAAATGAAAATCCAAACGCTCAACTAGGCTCAGAAGAAGAGGAAAATATTTACCGGACATTTGAAAATGATAGAAAAGTTACCGTAAGTATAGAATTGAAAGGAGGGACAAAAGAAACTATCCTGCTACCTTTACCATTATTGTTGTTACTTATTCCCGCCGCTGTTTTTGGTTTGAGAAAATTAAATTTGGGCAATGAGGTAGGTAAAGCGGTGGATACAAGTTTTCCAAATAGCAGATTTCCCAATATGAAGTTTTCTTTACCAACATTTAGATTTCCCGAAGTAAGAATGCCCAGCTTGCCATCGATAACAATGCCCGATGTTTCTTTTATTTTTTCTAAAGGAAGGGTTGACAAAAAAGTTTCCCAAACCACGTTTAACTTGTTTCAGCATATTTTAGGAGAAGTGATAAATGAAACCAAAGTAACAAGACCAGAGGGCCGTATTGTAGTAAATGGTAAGGTTGTTGTGGATGTGTTTGGGTTTTTACCAGATTCGCTTACTGGGCGTTTAAAAGCGAAATTAACTACATATAAAGACATCATAGATCACATAGATTCTATGAATATAGAGGGAGTAGAGAAAGTAGATCCGGCAATTTTTATTCAAGCTGTTTCAGAAGTTATTATAGATACAATAAGACAGAATGCAGAAGCTTTTATTGCTCAGGCTCAACCAGATTCAAATTTAACTTTTGGAGGTAGGAATGTAAAAACTCCAGGTTCACTCAATTATGATGAAAATCTTAGAGCTACTACTCTCAGTATTGTTGATATGGACACAATAATATCTAAATACAATAGTCTCTTGGGCTGAAGGATTCGGCCCAGAGCGTATGGAGGTGTGTCAGAGTGGTTTAATGTACTGGTTTCGAAAACCAGCATCCCGTTTTTTACGGGATCGGAGGTTCGAATCCTCCCACCTCCGCTTTTTAATATTTGCTATAATATATTTATGAAAAAAATTCTCGGGTATGTGGTGCTAATTATTTTTTTAATCATCGGAGGGGTAAGTGTTGTTTACTATAAAAACATCAAAGGGGCCTTGCCGGCCATACTTGCGCCGACGGGGGATATTGCAGAAGTTATAAATACTACAGACACCCCATTTGTCTTACCGGCAGGTTTTTCTATTTCTCTTTACGCCAAAGATTTAGTGGCTCCTCGAGTGCTCTCTTATGCACCAAGCGGGCAGATACTGGTGTCTATACCCAGAGAAGGTAAGGTGGTGGCGCTTCTCGACAAAGATAACGATGGCTTTGCTGAGACACATGTAGATGTGGCAAGTGGTTTAAATTCTCCACACGGCTTGGCCAATCGTTGTGAAGGGGAAGTCTGCAAGCTCTACATTGCCGAGACCAACCAAGTAGCCGAATATGATTTTGATAAAGAAAATATAAAAGCAACAAATAAAAAGAAACTTTTTGATTTAGACAGTGGAGGCAATCATTCTAGCCGAACGATAATGTTTATGCCCTGGCCTGACCAAGACAAAATGCTGGTCTCTATCGGTTCATCTTGCAATGTGTGTATTGAAAAAAGCGACCAGCGAGCAAAAGTTTTAGAGTATGATTTTAACACTAGCAAGCTCACAGAGTTTGCCAAAGGTTTGCGTAATAGTGTTTTTATGGCGATTCATCCAGTGTCTGGAGATGTCTGGGCCACCGAGATGGGGCGAGATTTATTGGGAGATGATATCCCACCAGACGAAATAAATATTTTGAAAAAAGGAGCGAATTTTGGCTGGCCCATTTGTTATGGAAAAAATATTCACGATACAAATTTCGACCCCGAAGGAAAACTTTCAGTTTCCTACGGGGCAGGTAAAAATACTTGTTTAGGGTTTGTGCCTTCGTTTATAGATATACAAGCTCATTCTGCACCGCTTGGTTTGGCATTCTTTCCTGAAGAGGGTTGGCCGGAAGAGTATTGGTACAATATGCTGGTCGCTTACCACGGGTCTTGGAACCGCACTGTGCCCACAGGTTACAAAATTGTCCGCTATAAACTAGACGCAAAAGGGAAGTACCTAGGGCAAGAAGATTTCTTGACTGGTTTTATGTCAGGTGGAGATGTCTATGGTAGGCCGGTAGATATTTTGATACAGCCCGGTGGCCTCATTTATGTGAGTGACGACAAAGCCGGAGTGGTTTATAAAATAAAATATTCCAACTAATTTATCCTAATTTATTTCGTATGTATCGCTAGGTAGATATCTTCGATAGCTCTCACCGCATCGCCAGCGGCGATGTTGTTTTGGTGGTAGAGCACATCGGTGCAGTCTCCCGCAGCCCAGATGCCTTCGGTTGGAGTCTTTTGGGTCATCGGGTCTATTTTGATACGGTTGTATTTATCAAGCGGTGCAACATCTTTCACAAATGCTGTATTTGGAATTTGTCCTATTTCCACAAAAATTCCGGAAACCTTTAGCTCTACCTCTTCGCCACCCTTTTCTTTGTAAACTATTCCGTCCACAAATTTATCACCTTTTACTTCCAATATCTCTACATTCTTGATGGCTTTCATTTTTGGATTTTTCAAAACTTTTTCTACCGTAATTTCATCGGCTCGAAATGTATCACTGCGGTGTAGCATTGTCACAGATTTGCAGTAGGCGAGTAGTTGAGCTGCAGTTTCAAAACCAGCGTTACCTCCGCCGATTACCACTACATCCATATCAGCAAAAAGTGGTCCATCACAAGACGCACAATAGGTGACGCCTTTGTGCTCTAGTCTGTCGGCGCCTTTCACATCTAGTTTTCTGCGTCCGCTACCGCTCGATATCAAAATCGTTTTTGTTTCAAATTTATCTCCAGACTCAGTCCTTACTTCAAAGTTATTTGTTTCTCCAGAAATATTTGTTACTTTTTCTCCGTCTTTTACTTCCAAAGTAGAAGCCATGCCACTGGCGCCAGGAGCACCTTCAGAACCTACAGCACCTGCGGCATTTACTAGCGCATGTTTTTTCAAATTTTCTGCGAGTTCTGAACCCGAAATAGCTGGAGTTCCTATCCAGTTATAAATTTGTTCGGACACGACAGATTGTCCACCCCATTCGTGGACGAGCATAAGTGTTTTTAGTCTTTTGCGAGCAGCATAGACTGCAGCAGCAGCTCCAGCCGGCCCACCCCCTATAATTATTAAATCGTAAGTCATAGAATTTAGTATATCATAAGTTATTTAAAAATTCGTTGCAGGCACATTTTTTAAAATGTCTTGTGCAGGAGATTAGAAAATAAAATAGGTAATCCTATTATTATTTTCTTGAACGACGAGCAGTTCGCTGGCAAAGCTTTGCCAGATAGATTGCATTATAAAAAATCGTGCCAAATAAGAATTCTATTTCTTGTTGCGTCTCAAGAATGCTGGAACAGCGCTCCAGTCATCGGCATCGTCGATGATTATTTCTTCAGGTTCCTTATTATCTTTCTTTCTTAAAAAGTCATTACTGTTGTTGCTTACTACGCTTCCGTTTTGGATTACGTTGCTTACTTCCTTTTTTATCATAGCTGCGTTTTCTTCTTTCAAAAGTGTTTGTCCAGCACTAGAAGATGTGGAAAAAAGACTTTTGCGCGGAATGTCAGATGAAAAACTAGTAGCAATTACAGTCACCTTGAGTTCACCCTTTTTAAGTTTGTCGTCATAGATTGTACCGAAGATTACTTTGGCGTCTTTGTCGATAGATTCTGTGATTATCTTTGCCGCTTCTTGTATTTCATGAATAGTTATATCGTCTCCACCGGAGATGGCAAAGAGAACTCCCTTGGCACCATGAATTGAAACTTCGAGAAGAGGAGAGTTGATGGCTTGTAGGGCTGCGTTTTCTGCTCTTTTTTCACCCGAAGAAGAACCGATACCCATCAAAGCACTTCCAGCGTCGGACATAATGGCTTTGATGTCTGCAAAGTCTACATTAATGATACCTGGAGTAGTGATGAGGTCAGACATTCCTTCCACTGCTTGACGTAAGACATTGTCGCAAGTAGCAAAAGCATCTTTAAAGTTTGTGTTGGCTTCTGCAAGTTGTAAAAGCTTGTCGTTTGGAATAATAATTATTGCATCCACTTCTTTTGCCAACTCCTCAATTCCTTTTTCTGCAATTTTCATTCGGTGTGCACCTTCAAAAAAGAAAGGCTTGGTCACCACAGCTACAGTCAGTATGCCTTGTTCCTTTGCAGCTCGCGCTACAATTGGGGCGGCTCCGGTACCAGTACCTCCTCCCATCCCACAAGCAAGGAATACCATGTCGGCTCCTTTGATGACATCTTGAATTTCAGATTTTGTTTCCTCCGCTGCCTTCTTTCCAACTTCAGGGTCCATACCAGCTCCGAGTCCTTTTGTCAGATTTTTTCCGATATGAATCTTTTTGTCAGCCAACGAGTGGTGCAGGTCTTGGGTGTCAGTATTCATGCAAATAAAATTAACTCCCTTGACTTTGGAATTGATCATGTGGTTAATAGCATTCTTTCCAGATCCTCCTATCCCTATTACCATAATTCGGGCAAAACTCTCTATAATTGGGTTAATTTTAGGCATATTTTTGTGTTTTCCACCAACCGTGGAGATGGTTACTTTTTAATAATTTGGTGACTCTTTCGTAAGTCCTATAATAACAGAAAAAAAAGAGTATGCAACTCTTTCGTGGGATAGTTAAAAGAGAATTTTTTAGGGCATTAACTGCTTCAAACCAGACTTCAAGCTACTTTTTATATCTTTGAAAATACTAAAAAACGATCCTTCAGAATAATCTCCTCCATCTTTTCCATAAAGTATCAAGCCCAAAACGGTGAGCCAGGCCGAGTCACGAAGTTTTGTTTTTGTATTACCAAAAATTTCTGTAGTACCCACACTTGCGGGAAGTTTGAGTACAGATTTTGCAAACTCAGCGAGTCCAGGCACAGAGGCTCCTCCACCAATGAAGACGACACCCGCTGGAAGTAATTCTGAGCGTTTTATTTTTTTGAAATGATTTTCGATGAGTTCAAAAATATCCGAGAGGCGCGCCTCGACGATTTCTTCCAACTTTTTCTTTGAAAATTCTTCGGTGGAAGTTCCAAGCTTGAGTCGTTCGGCTGTTTCGAGAGAAATTTTGAACCCAAGAGCTATGTCGTTGGTTATATCTTCGGAACCAATCGAAAATGTATAGAGTGAAATAGGTGTACCATTTTCAAAAACAGCTACGGAGGTGGTCTCGGAACCGATGTTTACCAAAGCCACGCCCCCTACTTTCTGCCTATCCGACAATGCCAAATAGCTTCCAGCTATAGGGGAGGCCACCACATCAAGTGGCTCGACACCACAAAGAGCGACGACCTCTAGCAAGTCTTCCAAGTGCTGAACAGAATAAGTCATAAACAAAGTTTTGACCTCGAGCTTGGTTCCGCGCATGCCCTCGAGACGACCCAACACATCTTTGCCGTCTAGACGGAAAGATTGCGGGAATACTTGAATGATTTTTTTGTTACCCAAATTCAAATTATCTTCGCAGTCCTGTAGAGCTTTTTTGACATCAAGCGAAGTGACTTCGCCATCGGCTTTAGAAATCATCGCCATACCTGAACTCGTATCTCCACGCAAGCTCACTCCACCTACCGAGACGAAGGCCTTTCGAATTTTTATGTTAGAAGTTTTCTCTGCCACAGCAAGAGCACTCTTCAATGAAGATACAGCTAGGTCTCCATTGACCACATATCCGTGCCTCATGCCCAGCGTCGGAGATTCACCCAATCCAATAATTCTAGGATTTTTTTCTCCCTTTAGAAATTCTCCCACTACGACTCGCGTCGTTTGAGACCCCACGTCTATTCCGATCGAAATGTTTCTTATCATATTTCTGACAGTAAAATTTTTCTGCTCTCTCCATTCTACTACTATGTTCGAGACCTTTCAAATGAAGCATTCCGTGGATAACTAAAAAAACAAAGAATTCTTTGAAAGTTTTATCAAAATCTTTCGCCTCCTTTTTGATGACTTTCGGGCAAAGTATTATCTCTCCCGAGGTTCGGGTGAGAGAGAAAGACAAAACATTGGTGGGTTTATCTTTCTTTCTCCACTTTTTATTTAATTCTTGTGATTTTCTTTCTCCGACAACTGCAATAGAGAGGGAATACTTTTTCCCCAAAATATCATTTTTGATAGCAAGGATTGGCAAAGAGGGTACTTTGCTTTTGGTCATATTTATGACAGAAAAGTACTCCTGCATGTTTATCTTATTTTTCCAAGCTTGCGGAGCTTCTCGATTTCCTTTCTGCGTTCAAGTCTCTTGAGAGTACCTTTTTTTACTTTTAGTTTTGATTCGGCTCTTTCGTTGTATCGTCCACTTTTTACTTTCTGGATTATTCCCGATTCTTGGATTTTACGAGAAAAACGTCGCAACACACTGGGGTTGCTTTCTTTTGGGTTTTTCTTGATTTCAATTACTGTTTTTGCCATTGAATTAAGTTACCATATTTTTTTTTAAAAGGCAATTACGCCTCGCTTTTTACGAAAGCAGGGTGGACTTTTTGCAAGAAAAAAGATAATATTTAAGGTATGAATCTCGTTACATATCTTTAGCGAGATTTAGTCGATTTAATCATTCACTATAAGAGTATAAACAGATGGACCAGTCCGCAGATTACATAACAGAAGAAAAAAGAGCAGAACTAGAAGTTGAATTGAAGAACCTAAAAGGTCCCAAGCGCAAAGAAATATTAGAGAGCCTAGAGTATGCAAAGTCACTAGGAGATTTATCTGAAAACGCAGAATATCATCAAACTCGCGAGGACCAAGGCAAACTCGAAGAACGCATAGTCAAGATAGAGCAAATTTTAAAGAACTCAGTCGTTGTATTGCATCGAGGAGGAGATACAGTAGAAGTGGGTTCGATGGTGACTGTGCAAAAAGAAGGAGAGAAAGGAGATAACACTTATCAAATCGTGGGTTCGGAAGAAGCAGATTTTTCTTTGGGGAAAATTTCACACAAATCTCCATTGGGTGAAGCGATGTTTGGGAAAAAGAAAGGAGACAAAGTTTCTTTCAAAACCCCAGCTGGTGGAGTAGTTAATTACAAAATTACCAAGGTTGCTTAATTGTTTGCTTAATTTCTGCTCCCAGAGGGGTGGGGAAAATAAATAATGTCTTCAATTGATGAAATCAAGGACGCTCGAATAAAAAAACTAGAACTTCTCAAAAAGAGGGGCATGGACCCGTACCCAGCTCTTTCGAAGAGAGAGCTATCTCTAAAAGAAGCCATCGATACATTTGCTGACCTTGAAAAAAGTGGAGACCAGAAATGGGTTTCAGGGCGCATTATGTCTTTGCGTGGACAAGGTGCAATTATTTTTGTGACTCTTTATGATGGCACAGAGCACTTTCAAGGATTGTTTAAGAAAGACACACTCGGAGACGAAGAATTTGATTTTTTTAATACAGTTGTAGATATCGGAGACTTTATAGAAGTACAAGGGAAATTTTTCACAACTAAAAGAGGAGAGAAAACCATAGAGGCGAGTGCTTGGCGTATGCTTTCCAAGAGTCTTCGCCCGCTTCCAGAAAAATGGCACGGCTTGCAAGACATCGAAGAGCGATTTCGTAAAAGATATCTAGACATTTTGATGAATCCAGAAATAAAAGAAATTTTTGAAAAGAAAGCAAAATTCTGGAATACGATTCGCGAATACTTACTTTCAAAAGATTTTCTGGAGGTAGAAACTCCAGTTCTAGAAAACACTACGGGTGGAGCGGATGCACGACCATTTGTTACACACCACAATGCATTAGATATTGATGTATATCTTCGAATCTCTGCAGGAGAATTGTGGCAAAAGAAACTTTTGGTTGGTGGCCTTCCTCGTACTTTTGAGATTGGACGTATTTTTAGAAATGAAGGAATTTCACCGGAGCATTTGCAAGATTACACTCAGCTCGAATACTACATGGCTTATGCCGATTACAACGATGGTATGAAAATGACTCAAGAATTATATCGTCTTATTGGTGAAAAAGTTTTTGGGACCACCAAGTTTTCAATACGAGGAATGCAAATTGATTTGGCCGACGAATGGCAAACATATGATTTTGTGGAAATGATTAAAAAAGAATATAGCCTCGACCCTCTCGAGACGCAGGTTTCAGAAATAGAAACAGCGTTGAAAAAACATAATATTGAATATGACAAATCTGAAATTAGTGTTGAGCGTGGCGCAGATCTTTTGTGGAAGCGAGTTCGAAAAAACATCCAAGGACCAGGATTTTTGATAAATGTTCCAGTGTATCTTGAGCCCCTTGCTAAGAGAAACAGAAATAACGACAAAACTGTCGAAAGATTTCAAGTGATTTTTGCAGGTAGTGAAATGGGAAAGGGTTTCAGTGAGCTCAATGACCCAATAGACCAGCTCGAAAGATTTATGAAGCAACAAGCACTTCGCGATGCAGGAGATGAGGAAGCGCAAATGGCTGATATGGAATTCGTAGAAGCTTTAGAGTATGGTTTGCCTCCTGCTTTTGGGTTTGGTCTTTCAGAGAGGCTTTTTAGCTTCCTAGTAGATAAGCCAATTCGCGAAACTCAACTTTTTCCACTAATGAAACCAAGAGAAGAATAAAATGCGAAATTCTTTTGAAGGACAATCTGAGAGAGACCTAGACCTCGATATTTTCCATCAAAAAGCTCTGGGTGTTTTAGTGCGCTCTCGATTTTAAGAAACAAAATTTAATCCACCCTATAGTGAAGATATTATTGCTACCGATTTAGTAAAGGTCCAAGAATTGGAAACAGGGTTTAAGGCAAGGGCAACACCCGAGAGTGACGAATTAAAAAAAGTTGCAGATATTTTCGAAGCCCTTGTGCTTTGGCATGGAGAGCAAAGCGATTGGTTTGGCGCAAATGCCACAACCATGAAAACTTCTAGATATGATGATTATGTAAATGGGGTAGATGCAGTTATTGAATTTCGTGGTAGTGATCCGGGTTCAGCTTCACACGTAGGTTTGGCTGCGGATGTTACTTTTACTCAAGATACGACAGCAAAATTTGATAGATTGCGTGGGCAGATTGAAAAAGGGCAGCTACCAGTGGTGAAATATTTTCATTCAGAGAATATGAATTTTCATGGGCAGTTGAGTAAGTTGCCGGAGGTTATTATTGGAGCAGAAAGGAAAGCTGTTTTAGAACTTGCAGAACTTTGGGCAGAAAGAAAGATGGATAAACTTGCTGTGCACCCAATTCAAATTATGATTTTGACGCAGATAGAGGCACAGCTAAGAGTGTTTGCTCTTTACGCAGAGAGTTTGAAAAAACCCGATTTGGCAAAAATTTATCGTGCTAGGTTGGCAATTATTGAAAATATTTTGGCGCAAAAAGCTGACCTTGTTAAAAAAACTAAATTCGAAATAAATGATAGCGTTCATTCTGCTATTATTGGATTTTTGGCTTCTTGGCAAAAAACTTTACTAGAAGCCAAAACAAAAATTGCATAGAAATAATTTTTCCTTAATATATCATATATGATAAACTAAGCTTTTTAATTTTTTCTTGTAAAAACAACAAATCCCCGCAAGCGCGAGGCTTCGGGGGTGTGTTTTGGCATATTGCGCCGATATTTGAAAGAACAAAATCCGATTGTGTTTACCGCCCACGAAGTGTGTTGGGCGGATTGCGGTAGTGGGCGCTACACCTTGACAGCGTCCGTGATGAGGTTGAGGTTAACTTCGACGCCCTCCAGGACATAGAGCGCCCGGAGAACTTCGAAATCGTCGGTGACCACGACCAGCATTGGGGGCCGTGGTTCGTCCATGTGTGGGATGAGACCCACGGCCGTCGCCGTTCTGATGAAACTCCTCCTCAGGGAGGATCCTAGAGCCAGAGAGGCTCCCACCGCTGTTTTTGTAGTATGAAGTTGCTCCACAATGTGGAGCTCATGGGGGGTGGGTACATCCCCACTCAGTAGCAAGTGCACGGTCTTTGTCATACTTGTACTCCTTCAGGTTGTGGGGGTCGAAGCGGTAGCCTCTATAAAAGAGGGCTCCATTCGAACAATAACACGATATAGCAATATCGTCCATAGTGTTTCGCTATTTTAATATTTGAGTTATCAGTACACAACCTTTTGTAATATAATAAAAATTTGACAATTTATGATAAAAAAGTAGTATATGGATTATGGAGGTATGTAAGTAAGTTATACACAAGCGCGCCTACTCTATAATAGATCTATAAGTTATAATAAATATATATATGAAAAGTTTGGTAAAAAAAGTTCTTAGAAATGTTGTCCCCAATGTGGATTGCACTGCTGTAAGTGTTGTATATAAATCTAAGAATGGTTTATATAGAGGGTTTGTACAACCATATGATATAACCTACGAAGGAGAGACCAAGGAACAAGTTCTTGCTGTTTTAAAAGACATGATAGTTCAATATGAAGAAGGTTTAAAAAGGTACAATTTTCCATCTCATTTATCTTCTGTTTCTCTTTCGGACGAAGAAGATAGAGAAAAACTAGCTGATATTTTTCCAGGTCTTTTGCAACACCTTAGAGAAAAGCATTTCCAAGTAACGACTCCTGATTATTATGCCGAGGCTAAACTATCCTCTTAAAACTTATGAGAAAGCGGTAGAGATCTTAGCGGCAACTAAAGGTTTTAGAGAAGTTAGAGTTTTTAACAAGAGTGGTAGTGCAATACATTTTGAAATATTTTTAGGTAATGAAGAAGTTCCACATAGTATGTGGAATGTGCATTCTTTACATGATCACAAAAGAACTATTGTTTCTAATGAAGATTATAAAAAAGTAACAAGGCACTTGAACTGTACGCTAGAAGAATTTTTAGAAGTTCTCAAGCGATGTTAATTGATATAAACGTCCCACCACGACTCCATCAACGCACTTAAGACTGCAATAAAGTACCGACTAGGGAAGAGAACCTCTCTTTGGAATAAAAATAATAAATTTTATTTTTCCTTAGTATATCATATATGATAGGTTAATTTTTTTCTTTTATAAAATTAAAAACGCCTCGAGGGCACGAGGCTTCGAGGTCGTCTAATGACGCATTTACGCGTCGATATTTTTCATGTTTTCTTTACACTCGACCCCAGCCGTGTTGATTGCTGGGGCAGTTTGAAGAAAGGAGTCAGTCTCCCAGCCTTCCACCGTCTGGATGATTCAGGGGTGGTTCTCCTTCTGGAGCCGATTCACGGAGCCATTTTTCTAGCTCTTCTCTGTTCGGCTCCACGAAGAAGAAAGAGTTCTCTTCTTTCTTCGCCCATTCGCATAGTAAAGCCACGATCTGTGGAGGTGCGTTCAGCACCAGAATCAGTTTGCTTGAAACAATGGTCGCCACGGGGCACCTTCTTTCTCAGCGAAATGTGGGGTACAGCGGTTTCTAACATAATAACATAAAGACCTCTTATCGTCAATTTTTTTTGGTTTTTTGAATCAGAAGTTATCCACAGGTGACATTTGGCGCTCGAAGAAGCGTTGGTTTATAATGTATATCAGGTGGGAAAAAGTGGGAAATGTGTTAATAACAAAAAATAGAAAAAAATTTATGCTCATCGGCGAATACATACACACCATAGACGAAAAAAATAGAATTTCTTTACCAGCAAAATTCAGAAAAGAAATGGGCAAGGTTGTTGTTATCACACCCGGACTAGACAATTGTTTGTTCATTTTCACAACCAAAGAATGGGAGAAAGTTTCTAAAAGATTGTCCGATGCGGATACAGATCTTTCTTTCTTGAAAGCTAACCAAAGAAGTTTTAATCGAAATATGTTCGGTCAGGCTTCAGATGTAGAAGTAGATTCAATTGGCAGAATTTTAATACCAGATTTTCTAAAAGACAAAATCAAACTTATAGGTAAGGCGGCACTCATCGGAGTGGGCGACAGAGTAGAAGTTTGGAACGACAAAGTTTGGACCGGATATATCAAGAAAGTAGACAAGGAAGCAGTGAATTTGGCAGAGAAATTAGGTAGAGAAGGGAAGTTATGAATGAAGTAAGGGAGAGTAGTCATAAGAGTGTTCTTTTAAATGAAACGATTTTGGGTTTGAATTTGGCAGGTAAGACTGCTCCTATAGTGTTCGATGGAACATTCGGTGGAGGAGGTCACGCTGTAGAGATTTGCAAAAGATACAAGAAGGTCAAACTCATAGCCACCGACCAAGACCAAAGCACCTGGGAGAGCGCCAGAGAAAAGTTTCAAGGTTTGGGTTGCGATATTTCTTTTGTTTATTCAAATTTTCGAGACATCGACAAGGTTTTGGAAAAAATAAATGTGAGCGGTGTCGATGCAATTGTTTTAGACCTAGGGCTCTCGACAGATCAATTGGAAAATTCCGGGCGAGGATTTTCTTTTATGAAAGATGAGCAGTTGCTCATGACGATGAAAGAAAATCCTCTTCCAGAAGATGTTACGGCGTCAGATGCCGTAAACACTTGGAGTGAAGAGAGCTTAGCAGACATTATTTATGGCTATGGCGAAGAGCGGTATGCCAAGAGAATAGCCAAGAAGATTGTCGAAGCTAGAAGAAATCAAAAACTCGAAACGACTTTTGATTTAGTGAGTATCATTGAGGATGCAGTGCCAGCTTCATATAAAAGAGGAAGGCTCCACTTTGCGACCAGGACATTCCAAGCACTTCGCATAGCAGTCAACGACGAGCTTGGTGCACTCAGCGAGGGTTTAGCTAAAGGGTTTGAGGCATTAAATAAAGGAGGTAGGATGTCCGTTATTAGTTTCCATAGTTTGGAAGATAGGATAGTCAAAAAATTTTATAAAGAAAAAGAAAAGTTGGGCCTTGCAAAATTGATAAATAAAAAACCAATTATCGCAAGTACAGCTGAATTAAAAACAAATAGTCGAGCACGTAGTGCAAAATTAAGAGTAATATCCCGATTATAATCGAGGATCCACGACAAAGTCGGGAGAAAAAATATAATGAAAACAGTCGCCCTAAAAATGAGAGTCTACAGCCAAAATGTAAACATTTTAGAAAGTAGAGATTTGAGAAAGAGAATACTAAACACCATGCTCTTGTCTTTAGGTGCGCTCGTGGTTGTCTATGTTCTTCTTTTGGCCAATATGGTCTCAAATGTTATTGAGCGTCGCTCTCTCGAGGCTCATGCTCGTGTGCTTTCGACTGAAGTAGGCGACTTAGAGCTTTCTTATCTTTCAATATCCAACAAAATAAATCCAACTCTTTCGCGTTCTCTTGGTTTTTCGGAAGCAAAAACAAAATTCGTCACTCGCCAATCTTCTTTGGGTTTAAATTCTCCAGTTGGTGGCGCTCTTGATAATGTAAAATCTGCTAAAAATGAGATTTAGATTTTTTTCTAGAACTACGGTTTTATTTCTTTCAATATTTCTTTTTTCTCTTGTCTTAATAGCTAAACTTTTTTTAGTACAAGTTGTACACAGCAATTCTTATTCCGAGAAAGCCGACCGGCAATACTCTACACCCTCGTCCAATATTTTTGAACGCGGAACTATTTTCTTTCAAAAAAAAGATGGACAGCTTGTCTCCGCCGCTACTCAAACTTCGGGATTTAAATTGGCTATTAACCCTACCCAACTAGTCGATATAGAAGATACCTATGAAAAAATAGCCACACAAATTTCTATTGATTACACTGATTTTTTAAAAAAAGCAAATAAAAAAGACGACCCATACGAAGAAATTGCAAATCATCTCACAAAAACACAGGCAGACAATATTTCTGCTCTGAAGATTTCTGGAGTGTCACTTTTTAAAGAAAAATGGCGTTTTTACCCAGGAGGCGAACTAGCTTCGCACTCACTTGGTTTTGTGGGTTTTAAGGGTGACGACTTGGGTGGCCGATATGGACTAGAGAAACAATACGATGATAGCCTCTCTCGTAGCCAAAATGATCTCTATGTAAACTTTTTTGCTGAAATTTTTTCTGATATTAAAAATGCAATATCTGAAGAAGATATTCGAGGTGGCAATGTTGTGACGACGATAGAGCCCACCGTTCAAGATTTTTTGGAACAAAAAATAATTCAGGTCCAAGATAGATACAAAGTAGACTCTATCGGTGGCATCATCATGAACCCCAAGGATGGATCTATTTATGCGCTTGGAGTCAAGCCCGATTTTGACCCAAACAATTTTTCTAAAGTTGAAAAGATTTCCATTTTCTCCAATCCATTAGTAGAAAATGTGTTTGAATTTGGTTCTGTGGTCAAGCCTTTAGTGATAGCCGCCGCGCTTGATAAAGGAGTGGTAACAGCTAGTACCAAGTACGAAGACAAAGGTTCTGTTATCGTAGAGAAAAAAGAAATTTTTAATTTCGATAAAAAGGCTCGTGGGGTAGTGGACATGCAAGAAGTTTTGGGGCAGTCGCTTAATACGGGAATGGTTTTTATCTATCGCAAACTAGGCAAACAGTCTCTCCACGACTATTTGCTCGCCTTTGGCCTAAAAGAAAAAACAGGAATTGATTTACCCAACGAAACGGGCGGGCTTTTGAGTGGACTGACTTCCAATTTAAAAAATGCCCGAGAAATCGAGTATACAAATGCTTCTTTTGGGCAAGGTATTGCTTTTACCCCTATGGCTCTCGTGCGCGCACTTTCCTCGCTTGCAAACGGAGGTAGCCTAGTGACTCCGCATGTAGTCAGAGCGATAAGGTATGACGATGGTACCGAGAAAAAAATAAACTACATCACCACACCTACAAAAATTTCCCCAGAAACTTCGGAAGAAATGACTCGTATGTTGGTGGGAGTGATGGACAAATCTCTCCGAGGAGGACTCGCCAAACTCGAGCATTACTCTGTTGCCGTCAAAACTGGTACGGCACAGGTTGCTAAAGAAAGTGGGGGAGGTTACTATGAAGACAGGAATACGCATTCGTTTTTTGGATATTTCCCAGCCTACGATCCACAATTTATTGTTTTTCTTTATGCAGTGAATCCCAAAGGTGTGCGTTATGCATCAGAGACTTGGGCTGATCCATTTTTAGATATTACAAAATTTTTACTTAATTATTACGAAGTTCCACCAGACAGATGATGAGCGATGAATCCCGTTAGAAGCCGCGATCGCAATTTTTGGGATAAAAGTTATAAAATGAATTTAGATAAATTTAATAATATAATATATCGTGTATTAAACATGATCGCGATCTGCTTCTAAACGGGATGAACAAAACTTTTAAATTATTCTTAACTCATGCACTACGATTTGAGTCGCGATTGGTACTTTGGAAATATAAGCCAAAGATAATTGCGATTACGGGCTCAGTGGGTAAGACTTCTACCAAAGATGCAGTTTATGCTGTTATCTCCAAAATGTCTTATGTCAGGAAGAGCGAAAAGAGTTACAACAGCGAGCTTGGCTTACCATTGACGGTTCTTGGGTGCCCGAATGCTTGGAACAATCCATTTTTGTGGTTCAAAAATCTTTTCAAGGGTTTGTGGCTTTTTATTTGGCCCCACAAATACCCAAAGTGGTTGGTGCTCGAAGTCGGTGTCGGTAAAGCTGGAGATATGCACCGCACTGCTTCATGGCTCAAGACCGATGTAGTTATCGTAACTGCTATTGGTGACACCCCTTCTCATATTGAATTTTTTGATTCCAGAAAACATTTAATCGAAGAGAAAAGTCTGCTTCTCAAAACTCTCAAAAAAGAAGGACTTTTGATTTTGAATGCTGACGACGAAGCAGTGATGGGAATGAAAACAAAAACAAAAAGTAGAATTATTACTTTTGGTTTCAAAGAGGGTTCCGATGTGTTGGGCTCGAGTGACAACATTTCTTATGATAGAGATGGCCTTCCAAATGGCCTAGTCTTTCGGGTGGATGTAGAGGGCAACAGCTTACCTGTCGTCATCGAAGGGCTTTTTGGCAGAAACCACGCCTATGCATCTCTCGCAGCCTTAGCACTTTCCTATGATTTAAAATTAAATATGATTGAGGCCGTAGAAAAATTAAAAAATTATGATTTTCCACCGGGGCGCATGTGTCTCTTGCAAGGGATAGAAGACACTCTTTTGATAGATGATACTTACAATTCTTCTCCCTCGGCGTGCGAGGCTGCGCTCAAAACTTTAGGAATAATAAAATCTAAAACAGAACATAGAAAAATTGCTGTATTGGGTGATATGCTCGAGCTTGGTAAACACACCGAAGAGGCACACAAAAATATCGGGCGTATGGTAAAAGAGAATGCAGATTTTTTGATAGTGGTGGGGTTGCGGGCAAAGAATATAAAAGAAGGCGCACTCGGAGCTGGTATGGATGAAAAAAATATTTTTGAATTTTCAAATTCTCGCGAAGCAGGAGAGTTTTTAAAAACTTTTATAAAGAAAAATGATTTGGTGCTTATCAAAGGTTCACAAGGTATGCGTATGGAGCGTACGGTGGAGGCTATACTTTTGGATAAAAAAAATAAAGATAAATTGCTTGTTCGGCAGAGTGAGGAGTGGTTGAAGAGAGGTGCGTAAAAAAACCTTGACATTTACATATTAATCGTCATCAACCCTACGGACTCCGCGGTTCAAGGAGACACGGCGGTTGTGGGGGAATCCATGGGTTATAGGATTCCGGGAATCATCCTCGTGGTGTTGGGGTGTGTATTCATGGCGTATTTGGTGATATCTCTATTCACGCCCATGCCAGAAGGTAATACCTCCACCTAGGGCTGCATAACAAAAATCGCATATGAGAGTGGCGATTAATAAATTACTCTCAAACGTCCCCGGCACAACACATCTCGTGTGCTGGGTTTTCGTATTTTAGGGTACAAATTTTAGTAACAATTTATGGTTGCTGTTTTTCTTTTTTAGGTGTATAAAATAGTTAGAAGTTCACCCCCAGCCAAGGAGCGTAGACATGGCTCACCACCAGCATTTCTTGCCCGTCGTAGGGATTCCAAATGAGCACCTGAGAGAGGTGTGTAAGCTCGGCCATGCTGGAGCATGCAGGTGTCTGGATTTCAGTCCTGCCGATCAGGTGCGGGTCTGTGCCAAGGGCATAGAACGCATCACCCCAGCGGGACACACTGCAACCGGGACGCAGTACGATTACTGTACTGGTGCCCCGGAATATAGGGCGGTGCCCCCTCCGCGCGAGGATGTCTGGCGCTGAAGTGCTGGTTCACCACTCTCATTCTTGGAGGCTCTACATGGGTAGGGTACAGAGAAAGCGTGCATGTGCGCGACATGCCAAAAAGAAGAAAAAGCGCAAGCGCCTCATCGCGGAAGCAGTAGAGAGGGGACTCAGCATTCATCAGGTGCAGATGGCAAGGAGAGATGGGCAGGGTTCCAACACTTCCGGCACACCGGAGACGATGGGCGAAAGGATTCGCTGGCGGACATCTCAGTAAATGATGTTCGCAATTAAGCTCGACGGCAAACATCACGGCTGTCGGGCAAAGACGCAAAGCGTCGGAAGCAAATGCTCTCGGCGTTTTTTATTTTATGTTATAATTATAAATATTATTAAACTAACTTATTTTAAAATTCTATGCAATTAATTTTCAACTGGTTTTTCTCGGCCGTGGCTATAGCAATAGCTTCGTATGTTTTGCCGGGAGTTTTTGTAGATAGTTTCGTTATCGCTTTGGTTTTGGCGGTAGTGCTGGGTGCTATCAATGCAATTTTGAAACCAATTCTTATTTTCCTTACACTACCCATAAACATTTTGACTCTAGGTCTTTTCACGCTCGTCATTAACGCAATGCTTGTCTTACTCGCTTCTTCCATCGTTCCAGGATTTTGGGTTTCTAGCTTCTGGTGGGCAATGCTCTTTGCCATAACTCTTTCTATCGTAAATTGGGCGCTAGGGCGTTTTGGGAGAAATGATTAGGGGGTGTAGAAGGAAAAGATTAAATGTTAAAATAAAAAAATGGAAAATCCAAAAAGATTAGTTAGGTTCTATGCTTTATTAGTGTTTATAGCTGGATTGGCTGGATTAATAAATCCAGGCATAAATGGGCCTATTAAGGTATTGTTTGTTTTTTTAATTATCATTTCAATTGGCCTGTTAATGATGAAAAAATGGGCTCTCTATGCGATGGTTCCATTAGTTGCGGCTGTTGGCGTATATCTGCTTTGGTTCACATGGTTTTTGGACACAAGTGTGACGACGGGGTCAGGATCGACAACCTATGATTCTATTTTCTTTACATTAGTATTAATGCCTTTAATTATTTACTCTGGTGGAATCATTTATCCAGTTTATTACATATTCAAAAGAAGGCAATTTTTTAATTAAAAAATTGGAATAAGCAAGGACAGTCCTTGCTTAAGATTTAATTTCTGCGATTTGTGACCTAATTATACACTTTGCACGCCTGTCCGCCTTTGGAGGGAACTTTTTTCGAGAATGAATCCGCGCGGGATTTTGGGTTTGGCGTAATGATAGAAAAATAAATACAAAAATGGTAAAATCTTTCTATGGACAATACAGAAAAGACAAAAAGTTTTTGGTCAAACGGATTTGGTGCAAAACTATATAGAAAATTTGCTGGAAAGCGATTTTTGAAAATGCACCAAAAAATTGCCGAGCAAATTTTGGCACAAAATCCAAAAGATGTTCTTGATATTGCTTGTGGGCCTGGCGATTTTTTATTATACCTATCCAATCTTGCTCCCAATATAAATTTAACTGGAACTGATATAGCTCCTGGAATGGTAAAGCACGCAAGCCAAAAACTTTTTAGCAAAGCAAAGATTTTAGAATCAAATGGAGAAAATCAGCCTTTTTCGGAAAATTCCTTTGATGTTATTACAATAATGATGGCTTTTCACCATTTTCCAAAAAAACTGGAATCTTTGCAAAATATAAAAAAATTACTACGACTAAATGGAATTTTAATGATTGCCGATGTTGTAGCAAAATCTGATTTTCAAAAAAAGTTTTGGAATATAGCAGAAAAAGTTATCAATGTTAGAGGTTATGTCGGGCATTATACTGAAAGTGATATTGAAAAATTAGCAAAAAAAGCAGGTTTTACTTTTTCTACTGAACACATTCCACAAATGCCAAGTAGATATATGATTTGCAAATTTGCGAAATAATTTTATGAACGATACATGGACAATAGAAAAAATTAAACAAGAATTTGAACGCCTTAGAACTAAAGGGGTTAGGAACCTTTGTTTTTGTACGCTTCCCGTCTGCGCCGAAGCTTCGGCGGGCAGGCGCGTGCAGAGCTAGTGTGAGCCACAATAATTCGTTTACCGCCCTAAACGAATTTTCCAGCCCCGGACTCAGCTATTTTTTCTGCTGAAAAAATATGCTTCCGTCTTCACAAATTTTTTCAAGAGCAAAGCAGTTTGCTCTTTCAAAATATTTGTGACTCCACAGAGAATCGAACTCTGATTCCATCCTTGAGAAGGATGTGTCCTAACCGTTAGACGATGGAGCCCAGAAGTAGTAAAAAGTTCTTAAAGTTCATAAGGTATGAGGCAAAAAATTAAATTCTTTCATCCCTACTTTATAACTTTTAACTTTATGAACTTTATAACTACCCCAATATACTATATTATTTTAAAAAGTTTTACCATAACGAAAAATAGCTACGAGAAATTAACTCTATAGCTATTTTCGTGTTTTGAGTTGTAAATACGCGTATCTTATTTGCAACCACAGTCGCAAGAGCCATCTTCTTTGTGTTTATGTTCGCAAGCCTCGCACTTCATTTCTCCTCCTGCTGGCTTACGTTCTCCACCACAACACACTCCCGGAGTGTCAGTAGATTTAGATCCACACATTTTACATTTAAAACTTTCCTCTTTTTTATCTTCTGTATGCATATTTTTTTTTGATTAATTTAATAATAACTAATTTTTTTCGACCCCATTCTTCTCTTCCAATTTTTAAGGAAAGCCTTGCCAAACAATTCCATCTTCTTGATGGTGGATAGCCCAGCTAAACCACATTGCAGTGTATCCAGGAATTTTTTCTCCCAATTCATCTTTTACTTCTATTTCTCCATCTACAATTTTAGCACTTATTTTTTTATTACCGACTAATACGACAGCAGTTTTCGTCTCTGAAATTTCACTTCGCTTGAAAGCCACAGATTTTTCATCAAAGTTGACTATGTACATTATTTCTTTTGTAGGTAGTCGAGTATCGTTTATCGAAGTAGGGAAGTAGATATCCTCGTTTGTGTTGTAGTCTCCATAGGGGCTAAAGTCATAGCTCCGAATATGCCCGGTTTCCTTACTTAGTACACTCATGTTTGGGTAGTTTGTCATTGCCTGTTTAAAACTCATCACTTGTGATGGGTATACTGTAAGTTTTTGCCCGGTTCTATCGCCGACGACTGCTTCACCAATTATTTGAGACCAAAGACTTTCAGTTGCCTTATCATACATTAGCAAGTTGGACTCATACAGTTTTCCACTTACTCCAAATTGTTCTTTCTTGCCATCAATCATAGCATCAAAAACAATGGCCGAGCCACACAGCGGACAGAAAGTTACCACAAGAGGTTTTTTTTCAATTTCATCATTTACTATTTCATGCCAGACAATAATATTGTAAGGGTAAAAGCGTGTTGTTTTTCCGACTGTAACCACGATGCCGTCTACATCTTCTTTGAGCCATTTCTTGGCTTCCGCTATGCTAGTAAATTTCGGATTTAGAATCGCTGGTATTCCGTCTTTTCTAGGCCCCCCGTCCAGTACTAGCTCGAGGGGTATAGAAGCTTTCGATGTATTAGTTTTGAGTCCGATAGATTCAAAACCAAACTCGCGTTCTTTTCCCTCATCATCTATCAATGAAAAGTTATTTTCTTCCAAAATTTCTGAACCATCTTTCGAAACTGTATTTATATTATTTTTATCATTTTCGGAGCGGGTAAAGAAAAACACCCAAACTAGTATAGCGAATATAATTATTAAGAAAATTGTTGCTTTGCTATTCATGTTTTTATTATTAACTAATTATTCTGTTAATAAAAATTAATCGAGTAGTAACTTTATATCTGCTTCGGATATGTCACCGGGGATAGCTTTTACAATGTTACCTTCTTTATCGATTAGCACATGGAAATTTGTGTATCTCACTCCGTATGCCTGGGCGACACTTCCATTTGAGTCTAGTGCAATAGGGAATGTCACACCCCATTTTTCGATAGTCTTTTCTATCAGAGATGTTTTTTCGCGTAAGTTGACACCAATCACTTCTATTTCATCTTTGTACTTTTCATAAAAGGTATTTAATTTTGGCATACTCCTTTGGCAATTGGGGCACCATGTTGCCCAGAAATCAAGCACAACTGCCTTTCGTCCCCTATACTCGGCCAGTGTAATGGTTCCACCGTCGAGTCTTTCGAGCGAAAAATCGGGAGCAAGTTGTGAAGAAGTATTCTTTTCGACTCTGGGTGTAGTGGCAGAGGTGTTCGTACTACTTCTATCTCTCGTTGCGTATAAAGATATGCCAACAAGAATAAACACTAGAATAACAGCACTAGTAATTTTTTTTGAATTTTTTTCGTTTGAACTTTTTTGCATGATTTTTTAAGTTATTAATTTATAAATATTCTAATAATCTATCGTATTGAATAAATTCAAGGGCTTGGTAACTCCACGAAAGAAATATCGACATATTTCCTGTGAGCACAAGTATCCCCAGAATGATTAAAAATATTCCTCCGATAATAGAAACAATATTGAGGTATTTTGCTATCTTCTGTAAGTATCTTTCAGACTTGCTGACGCTAAAAGCGATGATTAGAAATGGAATAGCTAACCCAAGTGAAAATACTGCAAGTAGTAGTGCCCCCTCAAGGGCGGTCGCTCCAGTGCTAGCCAGCAAAAGAATTGACCCCAAGATTGGCCCGACACACGGAGTCCAACCCAAAGAGAAAGCACTACCGAATAAAAAGGAACCTGCCAGATTTCCTCTTTTAAAAATACGTGGAGCTTTGAAGTGTTGCTCTTTATTTAAGAAAGAGATTTTTAATATACCAATCATAAACAAACCAAATATAATAATAGAAACACCAGCAATTCGTGTCAACCATATCTGGTATGGAGCAAATGCGCTACCGACAAGTCCAGCAATGGTTCCCAAGAGAATAAAAACAAGACTAAACCCGACAATAAAAGCAACTCCATTCCAAAAAACCTTACCCCTATTTCTTTCTGCTTCTTCTATGCCTCCTTCTCCACTAATGAATGCCAAATATCCTGGTACCAAAGGCAATGTGCATGGTGCAAGGAAGGTGAGTAGTCCGGCAAAGAATGATGGAATGACGAGTCCGAGCATAAAATAATCTACATTAATTTAATAATTGCTTTAATCTTTGAATTTTGAGTGAGTGGTTTGTAACACATCATTTGCCCCATGCGTTTGCTTGCAACGAGTCCAGACATTTCTAAGATTCTTAGATGTTGAGAAACTGCGGAAATGGATATATTTAAAATAGCAGCTAGATCGCTAACACAGAGCTCTCCATATTCTATCAGTATTTTTAATATGCGAAAACGGTTTTTGTCACCAAGTATGCCGAACAACGAAGAGAGGGAAGTATCCCCCGCATTAATTTTTTTCTGTATTTTATTTATTTGTGATGGTTTTAACATGTTTAAGTATTTGCGCTAATACCTAAATATTACACCAATAAAATTTTTGAGTCAAGTTGTAAAAATGTGGAAAACTTTTAAATTAGTTCACTAAAACGAAAAATGACCTGAAGTACAGACATTAAATCTTGTTACATCAGGTGCATTTGCTTGGCGATAATATTTTCGCCGATATTAAATTAGAGAACTTCCTCGTTTACATTTTCCGCCGGCGCTTTCACCGGCGGATGCATGCTTCGACCTACTGACCGGAATCGATCCTACGTCCCTTTTTTCGTAATATTGGCATTACGATAGCCAAAAATACGAAAGGAACGAAGAAAAGACCCCACGCCCATCTCAATGCTGACCCCATCTTACCTCACCTCCTTCAGGTTAATTGTTGTGTCGAGGTATTCCAAAAACATTATATAACAAAAAAAATTAAAAGCAAGAGAGAGAAAGAATTTCGTTATTCTTCCAGTTTTGGTTTTTCTATTTCGAGTAAAGAAAGTTCTGGCGAAGAGCCAGCGATACGAAGCACATCCTTGTCTATCTTTTTCAGCTCTTTATTTGAAGCGTTGTAGTGGTTTACCACCGTGCCTAAAGCATTACCGAGCTTGCCATGGTATTCATCGTAAGATTTTAGGTGTTTTCCCAAGTCTTCCACTTTTTTAATTATTTCTTTGGCGGATTCTTCTATCTGGAGTGCTTTGAGTCCTTGCAACACTGTTTGCAAATAGGCGAGGAAAGAAGTAGGGGAGGTGATGATGACTTTGTATTTTCCAGCCGAGCGTTGAATCAAGTTTTCAGACGTATCTTCGGTCGAGCCGACTTTGTTGGTTAGTAAGTCATAGTAGATAGCCTCGTGGGGAATAAACATAAAAGCAAAGTCGGTAGTGCCCTGGGCAGGTTGCACATATTTGGCAGTTTCAGTGATTCTATTTTTTAAGTCGCCTACAAATACTGTTTCAAGTCTTTTTTTCTCTGCCGGGTCTTTTTCTTCTACCATCCTGTTGTAATTTTCGAGTGAAAATTTTGAATCAATAGGGATTATTTTATCTTTGACGAATACAACTGCGTCCACAATAGTACCGTCCGGAAAAGCATATTGCATTTGGTAGCTTCCAGGTGGTAGTACATTTTTCAAAACTGTTTCTAGGTAGTATTCACCCAAAATTCCGCGCTGTTTTGGGTTCTTCAAGATATCCTGAAGGCTTTGGAGCTGGTCGGCAAAAGAGATGACTTGTTTGTTTGTCTCGTCTAGTCGAGTCAGGCGTTCGGTCACATCGCGAATTATTTTGTTCGATTCGCTCGAGTGAAATTTGAGGCTTTCGTTTACCTGTTTATGGCTTTCGCCCAGCTTGTTGTCTACGGTTCTAGAGAGTTCGTTTAGTTGGGTAAGTATGAGGTTGAGCCCTGTGTCATTATTTTTTTCACCACCTTCTCTTTTGCCAAACAAAAAATAGAGCACTGCGGCACCTAGTATTCCTATTATTATCCATTCAATATTTTGCATAAGTTATTTATCCAAATAATGCCTAAGCGTATAAATCCAATCTTCGTCTAGTTGGTCGCTGGCTTCTTTTTGCGCCAAAAGCCACTCCAAGTAACCTCGGTCTATGCTTGCAACCTCTCTAATTTTTTTGCCGTTGTGTTTACCAAATTTAAAAGTGTGTAGGAGTGATGGGTGAGAAGAAATTTCTATCATTTTTTTTATCGCCTCATCTTCTTCTACACCATCTTCAGATATTATTTTATTTTTTAATCTTTCAAAAAGTTGTTCCAGTACTAGTACGTCTCCCATAGCATCGTGCGCGGTGGCCTCTATCTCTATTTCCAGCAAGTAGCGCAAGTATTGCAAATTGTATCTATCAATTTTTTCTTCAGGGTCTAGGTGTCTGGCTACTCGCAGAGTGCAGATAAAATTTGCCGGTACGATATCTTCTTTTTTTATCATCATCAAGTCAAAGGGTGCATTGTGAGCTACCACTACTGTGTCTTTGTCTTCAAAAAGTTTTTTTATTTTTATTTGGTCGCCACTCTCGGTAAAAGAAGGGGAGTTAGCAACCATTTTGTTTGTGATGTGGTGCACAGCGGAAGCTTCGGGAGGAATTTTAACTCCGGGTTTGTAAAGACCAGTAAAATTTTCCTGCTCCATTTTGTAAGCAATCTGGCACAAAACATCTTTTTCTGTGTTGCCGGTTGTTTCTGTATCAAAAAATATAAGCTTCGTCATCTGGTTATTTTAGCATATTTTTGCTACAATAGGTTCAGAAGTTTAAAACTTCCTTACCTAACATGTTGCACGAACAAATCAAAAATGGAATAAAAGAAGCTATGATGTCCAAAGACACAATTCGCTTAGAGACCTTGCGCGCAATGGTTTCAGCTTTTACGAACGAACTTATATCTAAAGGAAAAAAGCCAAATGAAATGTTGGGAGACGAAGATGTACTTGCCGTCATCACCCGCCTTACCAAACAAAGAAAAGACTCTATCGAGCAATTTACAAAAGGCAACAGAGAAGATTTGGTAAAAGTTGAGCAGGCCCAACTAGCAATACTTGAAACTTACCTACCCAAAATGATGGATAAGAGTGAAGTAGAAAAAATAGCTAAAGCCAAAAAAGAAGAGCTTGCTATAAATGATGCATCCAAGAAGGGCATGCTCATGTCTGCCTTAATGAAAGATCTTAAAGGCAAAGCAGATGGTATGGTCGTCAAAGAAGTAGTAGATGCTCTTTTTGTTTAAATGTCAGATAAAAAAAATAAAATTTTAGTCACTCACAATGGGTCTTTCCATGCAGACGATATTTTCGCCTGCGCTACTTTGGCTTTGATGCTAGAAAAACAAAACGAATCTTTCGAAGTAGTTCGCACTCGTGATGAGGCAATAATAGCGTCAGGGAACTATGTTTTTGATGTGGGTGGAGAATATAACGAAGAAAAAAATCGATTTGACCATCATCAAGTGGGCGGTGCTGGCAAAAGAAATAGTGGTATCGAATATGCTTCTTTTGGCTTAGTTTGGAAAAAATTTGGAGCTGGTTTGTGTGGCAGTAGCGCTGTTGCAGAAATTATAGAAAAAAAATTAGTCCAGCCAATAGACGCAGGGGATAACGGCATGGATCTAGTTACTCCTTTAAATAAAGACATAAAACCTTACTTTATTCATAATGTTTTCGGAGCTTTTCGTCCCAGTTGGAAAAATTCAAACGAAGAGACTCTACTTGCTGGTTTTTGGGAATGTGTAAAGATAGCAACCAATATTTTACAAAGAGAAATAATTTTGTCGCAAGACATTGTCGAAGTAAAAGGAAAAGTAGACACACTTTATAAGAAAAGCGAAGATAAGCAAATACTTATTCTAGAAGAAAAATATCCATGGCACGAACAAGTTAGTCTTTATCCCGAGCCTGTTTTTGTTGTTTTTCCAAGATCAAACGATAATACTTGGGGAGCAGAGGGAGTGCCTGCCAGCTCTTTCTCTTTTGAAAGAAGAAAGAAATTTCCAGCAAGCTGGGCCGGGCTTCGAGATGAAGAATTACAGAAAACCTCAGGCGTGAGCGATGCTGTATTTTGCCACCGAGGACTTTTTATGGCTGTAGCCAAATCAAAAGAAGGAGCTCTGAAATTAGCACAAAAGGCATTAAACTTTTAACTTTATGAACTTTATGAACTTTATGAACTTTATAACTTTTTACTTTATAACTACAAAATGGCCTTCATCGATGAAATAAAAATAGAAGCTTTTGCGGGCCGTGGCGGAGACGGCGTCGTACGCTGGCGTCAAGAAAAATTTATTCCAAAGGGTGGGCCTGCAGGAGGAGATGGTGGCCGAGGTGGAGACTTTTTCGCCATAGCAGTGCGTGATGTTCAAATACTTTCAAAATACAAAGCCAAGAAAAGTTTTAGTGCGGAAAGAGGAGAAGATGGTGGCAACAAAAGTTTGCACGGCAAAAATGGCGAAGATTTTGTTTTCGAATTACCGATTGGTTCTATTATCACCAACCTTGAGACCGAACAAAAGTGGACATTGCTTGAAGAAGGAGAAAAGGTTTTACTTTTACGTGGAGGCTATGGTGGTTTTGGTAACGAGCATTTTAAAAGTTCCATCAATACAACTCCCCAAGAAAGAAAACTTGGGCAAGACGGAGAGCATGGAAATTTTCACATAGAACTAGAACTTTTTGCAGATATTGGTTTGGTTGGACTGCCGAATGCCGGCAAGTCTTCGCTTTTAAATTCTCTTACCAATGCTAGAGCTTTGATCGGAGATTATGCTTTTACAACTCTCGATCCTAATTTGGGGGAATTTTATGGTTTTATTATCGCGGACATTCCTGGGATAATTGAAGGCGCTTCTCTGGGCAAGGGCCTGGGAGTTAAATTCTTGAGGCACATTAAAAGGACAAAAATGTTGGCGCATTTGGTTTCTTTTGAAAATCTACCTGTGGGATCTGCCGGAATGATGAAGGTCTACAAAGAGATTCGCAAAGAGTTACAAACATACGATAAAAATTTGGGCCTTGGCAAGGACGGCCTGTCTGCGAAAGATGAGATAATAATTCTAACTAAAACAGATGTCGTTGATGATCCAAAGATAATAGACAAAGCCGTTAAGGCTTTTGAAAAATTAGACCACGCCGAAGGACGGGCAGGCAAAAAGGTCCTTACTTTGTCTTTGTTTGATGACGCTTCAGTCAAAAAGCTAAGTGACGGTCTGACTAAATTGTTAAAAAAATAATATTAATTATCTCAAATTTAGCTCATTTTACAGAGTGTCTTTTTTCTGCTATAATATAAGAATAATATGAAAAACACAATAGATTTCGTTAAAAAGAAAAAGAAGTATTTTTTTGCTGGAGGGGTGGTCTTGGTCATATTACTTTATATGATATTTGGCCGAACTAAGGCAGGGGTAGATCTCTTTGTGGTAGAACGTGTCAACATTGAACAATCCGTAATGCTTGCTGGGAAAATTAGAACCACTGACAGAGCCGATCTCGGCTTTGCTTCTTCTGGTCGCATGGGTAGGGTTTTTATAAAAAACAATCAACCAGCCAAAGAAGGTCAGGTTTTGGCTCAACTTGAAATTGGAGATTTATTGGCTGATTTGAAGATAAAACAAGCAAATTTGCAAACTTCTGACATAGATTTGAGCGCAGCCAAGGACGAATTAGATAAAGTTACAACTCAAGAAGACACAAAAGTAAAAAACGCTTACAGAAATTTATTATCGGAGGGTTTAGAGTTAACTCCTAATGCCAATGATTACAACGTAGATGCTCCTACTATAGGTGGTATTTACGATGGAGTAGATGGGCGTTATAAAATTACCATAGAAAAAAAGAAAGTTACTTTTACCGATGTTTGGGTTAAAACTTTTGGCCTAGAAAGGACAGAAAATGTTTTGGAAGAAAATGCACCCACTGCTCTTGGCACCAAAGGACTGTATGTTTCTTTTGATAACGGAGATTTATCCGCTTATGAAAACACAACTTGGTTTTTAGATATTCCGAACAAAGCAAACTCTTTTTATTTAGCAAACTTTAATGCCTACAATGAATCCAAGAATACCAGGGATCGTGCCATACAAGAAGCAGAATCTGCGTACGACAAATTGCTTGCAGAAGAAGGTGATGGGTCTTCTGTGGCTCAAGCTGAGATTCAAAAGATAAATGCCGAAATAAGAAAAAATACAATTTACGCGCCATTCAACGGAACAGTCACTAACATAGAAAAGGAGGTTGGAGAAAATGCCTCTGTCGGGGAGAGAGTAATATCAATTCTAGGTGATGGAGGTCTCGAGGTTGTGCTTCAGGTTTCCGAGCTTGATGTAGCAAAGATGGTTCCAGGTCTTGATATTACGATATCGGTGGACGCGATTCCAGGAGAAGTATTCAGTGGGGTTTTGCGTACTGTTAACTCCAAAGAAACAGAGATAGATGGTGTACCAGTTTATGAAGCTTTCGTTGAGCTTGCACCACAAGAGCGCATAAAGACAGGTATGAGTGCTAGTGGAAATATAGTAATAGCAAGCAAGAGCGATGTACTTGCTATCCCGAATTATCTTGTTAAAAAGGTTGGAGATACAAATATGGTGAGTGTGTTAACCGAAGACGGCAAGACAACCGAAAGAGAGGTAACGCTGGGACTCTTAGGCACTGATAGTATGGTTGAAGTTATTTCTGGATTAAGCGCTGGTGAAAAAATAGTATCTGATGGTGCAGGACAAAAATAAAGAATGGAAGCTACAAAATCAACGAATAAAAAGTCGAAGACAAAATGGGTAGATGTTCTCCGCGTGGGGTGGTTTTTGGCTGTTCGACAGATAAAGGGCTCTAATAAATCCACTACATTCCTTATTGTGTTCATCATGATGCTAACTTTTCTTAATCTAGTGGTGGTTTCTGGAATATTGATTGGATTAATAGAAGGAGGAAATAAGGCCAACAAAGAGCAGTACACTGGAGATGTAATAGTAACAACAATAACTGGCGAGAAAGAGATAACCCGCACCAATGAAATAGAGAGCACTATTGCCAAAATGCCTGGAGTTGAAAGTTTTAGCGTGAGGTATTTAGAGTCTGCGCAAATAGAAGCAAATTACAAAACTAGAAGGGATTTCAGCGTGTTGCCAGATGTGGCAGGAACTCAGGTCGTTGGTATAAATTTAGATCAAGAAAATAAGTTGTCTAATATTTCGAATTTCGTCGTAGAAGGTGAATTTTTAGATGAGTCAGAAAGCGGGTATATCTTAATTGGTGCAAATTTGCTGTATAGGTATTCCGCCGGCTTCGGCGATTTCTTTGCATCGCTCGATGGAGTCTATCCTGGAGATGAGGTCAAGGTGACAGTTGGAAATAATACTAAGACTTTTGTCGTAAAAGGAATCCTAGATACAAAAGTTGACCAGGTTTCCCTAAGAGCATTCCTCACTAAAGCCGATTTCTGGAGGTTGGTAGACAGGCCGGGGGTTAACGCCAATGAATTTGCTGTCCGTATTTCTTCTAGCTCTTCCATGTCTCCAGATGAATTGAAGGCAAATCTGGTGAATGCGGGCTTTGCCAAAGACGGAAGAATCCAGACAGCGACTGAGGCTATCCCTGAATTCTTAAACCAGATTAGAATCGCCTTTGCGCTCTTGGGTAATGTTATCGGTTCAGTAGGAATAATAGTTGCTTCCATTACAATATTCATTGTTATTTTCATTAATGCTGTTACCAGGAGGAAATATATTGGAATCATGAAGGGTATAGGCATCAACGAAAAGGCTATTGAGATTTCGTATGTTATCCAGTCTATATTTTATGCTTCCATTGGTGGCCTATTTGGGATATTTATTGTTTATGTTTTATTGATACCTTTCTTTCTAAGTCACCCATTAGATTTTCCTTTCTCTGATGGTATTTTAGTTGCACCTGTTAATACTACAATGTTTAGATTTTTCTTACTTCTTTTGGTTACTATTATTGCCGGGTATATTCCAGCTAGAAACATTGTAAAGAAAAATACCCTAGACAGTATATTGGGTAGATAAAATTATAAAAATATGATCAGCGTAAAAAATTTATTAAAAACATACAAGACCAAAGACATCGAGACTCCTGTTCTGCGAGGTATTGACCTTGAGGTTAAGGCTGGAGAGTTCATCGGAATCATGGGTAAGTCTGGTGCAGGAAAGTCTACTCTGATGTATCAAGTCAGCATGCTAGACAATCCGACAGGCGGAGAGATTATTTTAGATGGCATAAACATAGAATCTCTTTCTATGGAGGAGCGTACACAGATGCGTCTATTTGAGCTTGGATACGTTTTTCAAGATTACGCACTTATTCCAGAGCTCTCTGCGAGAGAAAACGCGATGATTCCACTTTTGATGCAAGGCAAAACTTTTATCGAAGCTGGCAAAATTGCTGAAGAAGTACTCAGTAAAGTTGGGCTCCTGCACCGCAAAGACAATAAGCCAAGCCAACTTTCAGGAGGGGAACAACAGAGGGTAGCAGTCGCGCGAGCCATAGCACATAATCCTAAAATTTTATTTGCCGATGAGCCAACTGCAAACCTCGACAGCGTCTCGGGTCAGGCAGTGATCGAACTTTTTGAAGAGCTTCATAAAAAAGGACAAACTATCGTGATGGTAACTCATGAGCCTGAGTATGCGCAGTATTGCAACAGAATTGTTTACCTCGAAGATGGGAAAATTGTCAGAGAGACTGTAAAATAAGGTTCCTTTTTTATATTTAAATTTTTGTGTTAAAATAAAAATTATGTCAGAAAAGTATTATTTTACCATTGGTCTCGAAGTGCATGCAGAACTCAAGACAAATACCAAGATGTTTTGCGCATGCAAGAACGACCCAGACGAGGAGCACCCCAATACCAACATCTGCCCAGTCTGTATGGCGCACCCTGGGGCTCTGCCAGTCATCAACAAAAAAGCAATAGAGAATGTGATCAAGGTGGGTCTAGCTTTGGATGGAAAAATAGCAGACTTTACAGAATTTGATCGCAAAAACTATTTTTATCCAGATATTCCTAAGGGTTACCAAATTTCGCAATACAAATATCCAATAGTTTCGGGGGGAAAGCTGGGTGGAGTAGATGTTACTCGCGTACACCTAGAAGAAGATACCGCGAACAACAAACACGACAGAGGGGATTTTTCCCTCATAGATTTCAACCGTGCGGGAGTGCCTTTGATGGAGCTTGTCACCGAGCCGATGATACATAGCGCTAAAGAAGCATCGGACTTTGCCCGTGAACTGCAACTTATTTTGTGGTATCTAGATGTGTCCGAAGCGAATATGGAAAAAGGCGAGATGCGCGTAGAAGCAAACATTTCAATTTCCACTGATCCTAAAAAATTTGGCACAAAAGTAGAAGTTAAAAATTTAAATTCTTTCAAGAGCGTAGAGAAGGCAATTAAATTTGAATTAGAAAGGATGACAGCCCTCTATGAAGAAGGTAAAGAAAGTGAAATTGTACAAGAGACTCGTGGTTGGGATGAAAGTAAACAAAAAACATTTTCTCAAAGAAAAAAAGAATCAAGTCATGACTACAGATATTTCCCAGATCCAGATTTACCCAAGCTCAAACTCCACAAAGCTTTTGATTTAGATAAAATGAAAAAAAAGTTACCAGAATTACCAGCGGAGAAGCGTGCTCGCTATAAAAAAGATTTTGGAATCAAAGATGAAGATGTGGAAGTGTACATCAACGATCCCACTCTTTCCTCTTGGTTTGAAGAAGTGGCAAAAATTTTGAAAAATAAAGAAAAAATAAAAATAGCATCAAACTATGTTACATCCGACTACTTGGGTCTTAAGAAAGCCAACTTGGCGACCGAACCGCCAAGTGCGGAAAATTTTGCGGAGCTTATAGACCTAGTCACTGAAAATAAAATTTCTTCGCGTAGTGCCAAAGACATTTTGACTATGATTGTCGTTGAAGATGCATCACCTCTTCAAATAGCAACAGAAAAAAATTTACTTCAAAAGAATGACGAGGGTGCACTCAAAGATATAGTTGAAAAAATAATAAAAGAAAATGGAGAAGTGGTCGCCACATACAAAGGAGGTAAAGAAAACGCCATCATGTTTTTGGTTGGTAAAATTATCAAAGAGACTGGTGGGTCCGCCAATCCGCAAATAGTTATTAAATTATTAAAAGAAATGTTAAAATAGGGGAATGAATCCCGTTAGAAGCCGCGGTCGCAGTAAAAAATAAAAATTATGAAAACAAAAAATATTAAAAACTTAATCAAGCAAAGTTTCGGTAATGTGACCGCGACCTGCTTCTAACGGGATGAAAACACTTCGAGAATGCATCAAAGAAGCGGAAGAAAAAAAAGTAGCAATTGGGCATTTTAATATTTCAAATCTAGAAGGATTGCACGCCATTTACAATGCAGCCAAAAAATTAAATGTTCCTATCATCATCGGTGTGTCCGAGGGCGAAGAAGCTTTTGTTGGACGCGAAGAAGCAGTAGCACTGGTTCGTGTCTTGCGGGAGAGAGATAATTTTCCAATTTTTTTAAATGCAGACCACCATGCCAGTTTTGAATCCGTAAAGGCTTGTATAGATGCTGGGTTTGATGCAGTCATCATAGATGCAGTTAAGTTGAGCTTTGAAGATAATGTGAAGATAACCAAAGAGTGTGTAGAATACGCTCAAAGCGTCTCTAAAGCCACAGGAAGAGATATTTTGGTGGAAGCCGAGCTTGGGTACATTGGTTCGGGTTCAAACATTAAGGACGTGATTCCAGAAGGTGCTGGAGTTAAAACAGATCCACAAGAGGCACAAAAGTTTACTGAGATGACAGGTATCGACATGCTTGCTCCATCTGTCGGAAACATTCATGGAATGATAAAAACAGGGAACCCACACATAGACGAAGAGCTCGTAGCAGAAATCAGGAAGGTTTCAGGTGTGCCCTTGGTGCTCCACGGTGGCTCGGGGTTGAAAGACGAAGACTTCACCAATGCCATAGCTTCGGGTGTTTCTATTATTCACATCAATACTGAAATAAGAATTGCGTATATGGAGGGTCTAAAAAAATCTCTAGCACAAAATCCAGATGAAATTGTTCCTTATAAAGTTTCCCAGCTGGCGCAAGATATGGTGGAGGAAGTGGTAACCGAGCGCCTGAAACTTTTTAATGGAATGAAATGAAGGTGGTGTTTTTCAACCATTGATTTATATTCTAACGTTCTATAGAATGATAGAATGAAAAAGAAAACAAACAGAGACTTAGAAAGAATAATAAAAGGATTTGCAAACCATAGAAGGTTGCAAATATTAAAGTTGCTAAGTAAAGAACCAGAACTATCTTTACAAGAAATTTCAAGTCAGTTGAACTCCGATTTCAAGAATATTTCTGCACATATAAATAAAATGGCTATAGCTGGGCTTTTAATGAAACGCAATGATAATAAATCTGTACGTCACAAACTTACTAGAAGAGGAAATGTCGTTCTAAAGTTCGTTAGAATGTTAGAATGAAAAATATGGAAAAAAGAAACACAAAAGACGCACTAAGGTGGATAGTGGGTGTGCTTAAGAAGCATAAAGTAGTTTTTGAAATAAGAGGTGGTTTTGCAGCTAAGATATATGGCTCCCCTAGAGAGTTAAGAGATATTGATATGCGGATAGAAAAAGATGGTATAAATAAAATCTTAGCAGATGTTAAAAATTTCATAACACATAGCCCGGGCGTATTCAATGATGGTAAATGGGATGTGTATGGAATGACACTAGAATATAAAGGACAAGAAATAGATATTTGTGAAAAAGTAAAACTCTTAAATTCTGTTACCCAGAGATGGGAAAATCTGGAGGTTGATTTGACGAAATCTGTAATAAAAGAAATATATGGAATTAAAATTCCAATTGCTAGACCAGAAGAACTTATGGAATACAAACGACACCTTAGCGGAGATCATCAAACAGAAGATATAGAGGCAATAAAAAATTATCTTAAGGCAAACTAGGATGCTATAATAAATATTAGTGAAATCTGAAATACAAAAATTTTTTAAGGGGGAAGTGGAAGATAGTGATGAAGTGCTGACCGAGTACTCGCATGATGCGAGCCTTTTGGAAGTTCGGCCCAAGCTGGTGCTTTTTCCGAAGGATAAAGAAGATGTAAAAAATTTGGTGAAGTGGGTGGGGGAGAACAAAGATAAATACGAAGATAGAGATAAAAACAAAGACTGGGCCAATCTTTCTATTACTGCCAGGTGCGCGGGTACAGATATGTCGGGTGGGGCCATCGGAGAGTCTTTGATTCTAGATTTTACGCGTCACATGAATAGACTTATCTCTTTCGATGCAGAGCGAGGTTCTATCACTGTCGAGCCCGGTATGATGTATCGAGATTTTGAAAAAATAACACTAGAGAAAGGTTTGATTTTGCCTTGTTACACAGCTTCAAAGAGTTTGAATGCGATGGGTGGAATGTTTGGTAACAATTCGGCGGGAGAAAAAACTTTGAAATATGGAAAGGCGGAAGATTATATTTTGGAGAGTAAGAATGTGTTTACCGATGGCAATGAATATACAGTCAGACCACTTTCTCAAAGTGATTTAAGTAAAAAGGCTTCTCAAAATAATTTTGAAGGCGAAATTTACAAAAACATTTTTACTCTCATAAATCAAAATAGTGAGGATATAAAAAAAGCCAAACCCAAGGTGTCTAAAAATTCAGCCGGTTACTATATTTGGAATGTGATTTCTGAACTACGTTCAGAAATCACCCCGAGGGTAATCGAGGGGTCAATTCAAAAAGAAACCCAGAAGAATTTCTCCGGATTACTCCAGCAAAAAACTGGATCCTTCCCCGTTCAAAATTCTTCTGGGTTTCTTTTTGATTTAAACAAACTTCTAGTTGGCTCACAGGGGACACTAGGTATAGCCACAGAGATTACATTTAAAGTTATTCCCAACCCCAAATATTCTAAATTAGTAGCTATTTTTATGAACGACCTAGAGCCCCTAGGTCGCCTGGTTACCGAAATTTTAGTTCACAATCCTGAAACCATAGAAGCCTATGACGACAAAACAATGAAGCTTGCAGTAAAATTTTTCCCAGACTTTTTAAAAAACAAAGGCTTGATAGGAATGATTAAATTTATGTGGAGTTTTTTACCAGAATTTTTCATGATGCTCTCGAGTGGATTTCCAAAAATGATTATTCTAGTAGAGTTTGCGGGCGCCAATGAAAATGAAGTAGCAGTAGGGTGCATAAAACTTAAAGAACAGATTAAGAATTTTAAATTGAAAGTTCATATTACAAAATCTGAAGCAGAAGCAAATAAATATTGGGATATCAGGCGTGAGAGTTTCTCACTATTACGCAAACATGTCAAAGGCAAAAGAACAGCTCCCTTTATAGATGACATCATTGTGCGTCCAGAATTTTTACCCAAATTTATTCCAGAATTAAATAAAATTTTGAGTAAATATAATCTAACTTATACGATTGCCGGGCATGCAGGGGATGGAAATTTCCATATCATTCCTTTGATGGATTTTTCTAAACCAAATGTAGGGAAAATTATTACCGAATTGTCAGATCAGGTTTATGACCTTGTTTTGAGGTATCGTGGCTCTATCACTGCCGAGCACAATGATGGCATAATTCGCACTCCTTATTTGCAAAAAATGTACGGAGATAAAATAATTGGAATTTTTACTGAAATTAAACGAATATTTGATTCAAAAAATATTTTTAATCCCGGCAAAAAAGTTGCCTCTACTGATGGTGCTGGAACCAAAGAATACATTTCTTCTCACCTAGCGATAGAGCACAATGCAAAGCACGGTGTCTAGTTTGCCTAGTATGTCTGTTAAACCAGTTGCAATTTAGAATTTTTTATATATACCCGTACACTTATTTTTTTGAAAACAGGTATTGATGTTGTTAAATATAGTGTACTTTTGACTTTTAATAAGTGTTCGGGTATACTGCTTCTATGTTTGCAATTAATGCTAAAAAGAGAGATGTAAAAGACGGGCTAGAAGCTCTACGAAAAACTGGTTCTATACCAGCAGTTTTCTATGGTGCAGGCAAGACCAATACTTCTATCGTTATTTCAAGTAGGGAGTTTAGAAAAATTTGGCGTGATGCCGGAGAGTCTTCTGCTATTGTCGTCAAAACACCCGAAGGTGACACAGATGTTCTAATTCATGAAGTACAGGTTGACCCTATTACCGACGAGCCTATCCATGTAGATTTTCTAGCGATTGATATGACAAAGAAAATACGTGTTCATGTACCACTTGAATTTGCTGGTATTGCTGGAGCTGTAAAAAGTGGTTTGGGTAACTTGGTTAAAGTGCTTCACGAAGTTGAAGTTGAAGCCTTACCCAAAGACCTTCCACACAACCTATCTGTGGATTTGGCCAAGCTTGCAACGGTTGAAGACAACATATTTATTTCTGATATTAAATTACCAACAGGTGTTTCTATAGTTGATGATGTGGAGAGTGTGGTAGCTTCTATAGTTCTACAACAAGAAGAAAAAGTAGAAGAAGCTCTACCAGTTGATTTGTCTGCAATTGAGGTAGAGAAGAAAGGCAAGAAAGAGGAAGAGGGGGCAGAAGCTGTAGAGGGTAGTGATGCCCCAGCCAAAGAATAAGGCATAGTTAAAAAAAGTCTAAATATGGTACAATAAGGTCTGTGATGAAGAAAATAATCGCAGGTTTTTTTGTTATAGCATTCTTTTTTGGAGGCCAGCACTCTATTGCTTTTGAATGTTTAAATCTTACAGTCAATTCTTCTCAAAAAGATAAAGATTTCTGCAAAAGCGAACTTTCTCAAATAGAAGCAGAACTTGCGGTGTTGTTGGAGCAACAAAAAGCACAACAAAAAAATACTGGAACCCTCAAAGGAGATGTTAATTATCTAAACAGTCAAATCAACGCACTTAAAACCAAAATCAAGGGTCGCGCTTCAGCGATTGCTCAGCTAAAAGTTTCTATTAAAGAAAAGACTTCTGCGATTGATGGCCTACAAACAAAAATTAATCGGCAGTATGAATCCATTGCTCAACTTTTACGCAATACCAACGAATTCGATAATGAAAATATTATGTATCTTATCCTTTCCAACGAGAGTGTTTCTGGTTTTTATAATGACTTAGAAACATATTCTTCTATTAAGCAGTCTGTCAAAAGATCCGTTGATGAAATCAGGGGAATAAAAACAGTTACCGAGGTTCAAAAAAAAGATCTAGAAACAAAACAAAACCAGGAGACAGATGCTAAAGTAGAATTAGAAAGTGCTCAAAAAAAAGTAGCCCAGTCTGAAGCCGAAAAGCAACAGCTACTATCTCTTTCAAAGCAAAAAGAATCAGAATATCAAAAACTTGCTGCCGAGAAAAAAGCTAGAGCCGACAGAATTCGCGCCGCGCTCTTTCCACTGCGTGACTCTCAAGCGATTCCTTTCGGAGTGGCACTCCAATATGCACAAAACGCTGAAAAGAAAACAGGGGTCAGGCCCGCATTCGTGCTCGCAATCCTGCAACAAGAATCCAACATAGGTGCCAATGTAGGGTCTTGTGTCATTGCAAATTTGTCGACAGGAGAAACCAAGGGAGTAAATAGCGGAACCATTTTCTCAAATGGCATTCATCCCACGCGCGACCTACCACTTCTTCAAAATATTGTCACCAGTTTGGGCAGAGACCCACTGACTACTAGAGTCTCTTGCCCTTTCTCTACGGGTTATGGTGGAGCCATGGGGCCAGCGCAATTTATTCCTTCAACTTGGAATATTATAAAAAATAGACTAGCTACTGCTCTAGGTAAAACACTCCCAGACCCTTGGGCGCCAGAAGACGCTATTATGGCCTCATCAATTTTATTGATGGACAATGGTGCAGCTTTGGGTGGGTACACCGCCGAGCGTACAGCGGCACTCAAATACTATGCGGGAGGCAATTGGAGCAAACCCGCGAATGCTTTTTATGGGAACCAAGTCATGACACGAGTATTAAAAATACAGGCTGATATAGATTTGCTTTCTCCGTAAATCTGTGATAATATCTATACTATGCAAAAGGAAATACATCCAAAATATGAAATGAAAGCCAAAGCAACCTGTGCCTGTGGGGCAGTTTTTGTGATTGGTTCTACTATGCCAGAAATAAGTGTAGAAATCTGCAGTCAATGCCACCCTTTTTATACTGGAAACGAAAAAATAATGGACACAGCTGGACGAGTAGAACGCTTCAACAAGCGTCGTGCTGCTACTGTTAAAAAAGTCGCTAAAAAGTAAACACTCGTTGCAGGCGTATTTTTTAGAGAGCCTTGCGCAGCCGGGTAGGCGAGCAGAGCAATTTTTCAGTAGAAAAATATGTGTGCTCTATAAAAAGTATGCCAAAAAAGAGTTTGTGTATTCATGGCTAATCTAGATTTAGAAGAACTAAAAAAAGATCACCGTACGAGCTACCTAGCTGGTATTTTGGAGAGTCTTTTGCGACAAGAAGCCGAAGTGAGAGAGATGCTTGCGGGTGACGATACTCTTCACGAACTTGCTGCTAACGAACTTAAATCTATCCAAGAAGAAAAAGAGGGAGTAGAAAAACAAATACAAGAAATTTTAGATAAGGACAAAGAATCCCGACATGATGTCGGGACAAATGAAATAGTTTTGGAAGTAAGAGCAGGAGCCGGAGGAGACGAGGCTTCACTTTTTGCTTGGGAACTTGCGCATATGTATGAAAGATTTGCCGAAGCAAAGGGCTGGGATTGGAAAATAAATTATGAATCCAAAAGCGATTTGAATGGCTACAAAGAAGCCTCTTTTGAAATAAAAGGAAAAGACAAAAACGACAATGTGTATAAAAAAATGCGTTATGAGCAAGGAGTGCACAGAGTGCAGAGAATTCCAGCAACAGAAAAAAATGGCAGAGTACACACTTCTACCGCATCGGTGGCAATTTTGCCGATAAGAAAAAAAGTAAATTTTGAAATAAATCCCACAGATATAGAAATGGAGTACTCTCGTTCTGGAGGTAAGGGAGGACAAAACGTAAACAAAGTTGAGACAGCGGTGCGACTAATTCACAAACCAACTGGCATAGATGTGCGTTCTACCAACCAGCGTAGCCAGCAAGCCAACCGCGAAAGCGCGATGGCTATTTTGTCTGCCAAGCTTCAACAACTCGAAGAAGAAAAAGAAGCTAAAAAATATGCAGGAGAACGCAGAGACCAAATCGGTACAGGGGATAGAAGTGAGAAAATACGGACTTACAATTTTCCGCAAGACCGAGTGACCGACCACCGCATAAAAAAATCTTGGCATAATTTACCAAAAATTTTGGATGGAGATATAGAAGAAATAATAAAAGACATAGAGTTGGGTGTTGTGGGCCTGTCCGCCAATGGAGGGGTGGAGGATGAGACAGATGAGTAATCTTTGATTGACTTCCTTGTCTATAATTTTTTATTATGGTATATTGGGCTGGTAGTTTCTCAAAAGCTTTTAGAATTTCGTTGTGAGTTTTGAATTTGCAAATTGCATTTAGGCATCAAAGAGACCAATGAGCGACAGAGCATCTACGTTTCGATTTCGATCGGAGCATTATAAATAGTTTTTGCCCGGTTTTTTAAAAACGGGAGAAGTAAATAGTATGGCTACAAAGCTATATGTAGGGGGACTCCCTTACAGCACTCAAGAAGATGCTCTCAAAGAGCTCTTCGCACAAGCTGGAAGTGTTACATCAGCTGTGATTATCATGGACAAGATGTCTGGTCGTTCAAAAGGTTTCGGATTCGTTGAAATGTCAACAGCAGAGGAAGCACAAAATGCTGTCTCTATGTTTAATGAACAAGAATTTGAAGGACGCAAGCTTACAGTCAACGAAGCTCGCCCAATGGAAGCTCGTCCACCAAGAACTGGTGGTGGAGGAGGCGGTTACGGCGGCGGTGGTGGCAATGGCGGTTACGGCGGAGGATCACGAGGTGGTCGCAGAGAATACTAATTTCTCAAAGCAAAACAAAAAAACACCTTAGCGGGTGTTTTTTTGTTTGCGAATCAAGCATTATTTTGTTATAGTTTTCTAGTTATTTGCGAGCGTAGTTCAGTGGTAGAACGCTGTCCTGATAAGACAGAGGTCGAAGGTCCGATTCCTTCCGCTCGCACAATTTTTTTTAATTGCATCCTTTTTAGTTTTCCGCTATAATAACCAAAGGCCATAGAGTTTACTGGCTATATTTGTGGTTGAAGATAAGAAAAAATTGGATTGGAAACCGGCGGTAGAGATTTTTAGTCAGGTTTCTACTTGGATAATAGTGCCCATTGTGGGCGCACTCATTTTGGGTAAAATGCTCGATACGCATTTTGGAACCAAACCCTGGATATTTCTTTTTCTCACCATCACCGCATTCTTTATTTCATCATTTGGGATAGTAAAAGTTGTTAAAAAATATATAAAAAAACTATCCGAAGAAGTGAATAGCAAAGAAAAAAATTAAAATTTATGGCAGTACCCAAAGAAACAAATACAACAACAGACACAAAGGCGCAAGAGCAAGTCAGTCACGAGATTACTCTTTTTGCCGAGCCAATTTTTCATATAAATAATTTTCCAGTTACTAATGCACTCATCACCAGCTGGGTGGTGGTTCTTATCATCATAGCTTTGTCTTTCGTCATCAGATTCCGTCTGCGTGAAATTCCGAACAAGATACAAAACATATTTGAAATTATTATCGATGGCGCTTTGTCTCTTTGCGACCAAGTCACAAATAGCCGTGCACTCTCTATAAAAATTTTTCCCATCGCTATATCAGTTTTCTTTTTTATACTTATAAACAACTGGCTTGGAATTTTTCCGCTTGGAGGTTTTGGCATTATTGAAAAAGGAGAGCACGGTCTCGCTTTTATTCCGTTCTTACGAGGAGGGACTGCTGACATAAATACCACATTGGCGCTGGCAGTGATGGCCGTTGTCGGAGCAAACTTGTTTGGTGTCATATCTCTCGGTATCTGGAAAACTTTTAACAAATATGTTAATCTAAAAGCACTTGGAGGAATTTTTACCAAGATACGGAGAGAACCTACGGTTATCATCGTGGCGCCCATTACGTTCTTTGTTGGGATAATTGAAATTATTGGTGAGTTTGCTAAAGTGGCTTCTCTCTCTTTTCGTCTTTTTGGAAATGTCTTTGCGGGGGAAGTTCTTTTGGTTTCTATGGCGGCCTTAGTGGCATACATAGTGCCAATACCATTTCTCTTTCTAGAGATATTGGTGGGGGTAATACAGGCACTTATCTTTTCAATACTTCTTGTTGTTTACTTTACAATTTCCGCAACAGATCATGACCACGAAGAACATGGAGAATCCAAAGAAAGAAATGAGGAAATTGATGAAATAGAAAACGTTGTCCGTGCATGAGAAATTATTAAATAGTCGAAAATTATTAATTAATCCTCGCCAGAGGCGAGTAAAAATAAAAATTATGGAAGCAGAAATATTAAATACAGCTATAGATTTAACCCCTCTTGCCAAAGCTTTGGCTATTGGTTTGGGAGCTCTTGGTCCAGGACTTGGTATTGGTATGATTGGTTCGAAAGCGATGGAAGCGATTGGTCGCAATCCTGAAGCAGCAAGTAAAGTATTAGTTCCGATGCTCTTGGCAGCAGCGTTTGCTGAAGCTATCGCCATTTATGTACTCGTTATAGCATTTTCAATTTAGGCTCTACGCACTAGGCACTAGCGACAAGCTAACAGCCTAGAGCCTAGCGCCTAAGGCCTATAAAAACAGATGGAATCATTGATTTCTACATTTCACATAGATTGGAAAATTATCATCGCCCAGATGATAAATTTTGGTATTGTTTTTGCTGTTTTGTATGTTTATGCACTCAAGCCTTTGAGTAAGTTGATGAAAGAAAGAGAAGACAAGATCGTCAAAGGATTAGAAGATGCAAAGTCCAATGCTAATATTTTGGGTAAAACAGAAAAAGAATATGCCGATGCACTGACCAAAGCTCGCAACGAAGCAAATATTATTTTCCAAGATGGTAAAAAAGAAGCCGAAGTGAAAAAATCTCAAATGCTTGAAGAGGCCCGAACTGAAGTTACCAGAATGATTGAAAATGGTAAAAAAACTCTTGAAGCTGAAAAATCAAAAATGGTACAAGATGCAAAAAAAGAAATTGTTTCTGTAGCCATGCTGGCGACAGAAAAATTGGTTGGTAGTTTGGCGCACAAATCGATTGATGAGAAGGTTGTAAAAGAATTGAGTGATTTATAAAATATGGGACATATTTCAAACAACGATATAGCACAGGCCATATACCTATCTTCTAAAGATAAGACGGGGCACGCACTTTCAGAAAATTCAAAAGATGTATTAAATTTTTTGGTTCGCAGAAGACTAATCTCAAAATCCGACGATATTCTTACTAGATTGCAAAATATTTTAAATAAAGAGAAGGGGATAATGATAGCCAAAATAACTAGCGCTCAAAAGTTGTCTGGTGAGGTTAAAAAAGATATAGCACACTTTTTAAAAAAGAATTATTCTGCTCAAGAAATTTTTTTAGAAGAATATACAGATGAACATGTTTTAAACGGAGTTAAGATAGAAATAAACAATGAAGTCATCGATCTAACACTCAAAAACAAGATTGGACAATTAAAAGAATATTTAATAAAAGCCATATGAGTCCCGTTAGAAGCCGCGGTCGCAGTATAATAAACAAATTTATGAATATAAATGTCGAAAATTACAAAAAAATAACCATGCAAAGTCGAAGTCTTCTGACCGCGACCTGCTTCTAACGGGATGAGTCACCATACAATCGTAGAAAATTTAAGAAAAGAAATAGACAATTTTACAACAGCTCTAAAAGTTGAAAAGGTTGGCAAGGTGTTGGAACTTTTCGACGGTATCGCCAAAGTCTCTGGTCTTTCGGATATAAAATCTTCCGAAATGGTTACTTTTCCAAACGGAGAGATGGGTGTAGCTCTAAACCTCGAAGAAGATGCAGTAGGAGTTATTATTCTTGGAGATTTTTCTAAAATTAGAGAAGGGGATGAAGTCAAAGCGACTGGTAGAATTTTAGAAGTACCAGTTTCAGACAACATCATTGGGCGAGTAGTCAATGCACTTGGGCAGGCCATAGATGGTAAAGGTGCCATAAAAACTGAAAAGGCATACCCCATAGAAAAGGTTGCTCCTGGCGTAGTAACACGTCTTAGTGTGTCTGAGCCAGTAGCTACAGGAATAAAAGCTATTGATGCGATTATTCCAGTAGGCCGTGGTCAGCGTGAACTTATCATTGGAGACAGACAGACAGGTAAAACCGCAATCGCCATCGACACAATTTTAAATCAAAAAGGACAGAACATGATTTGTATTTATGTATCTATTGGTCAAAAAGATTCCAAACTTCGTAAACTAGAAGCGAGACTCGAAGAAGGTGGAGCTATGGCTTACACTACGATTGTCTCTGCTGGAGCGTCCGAGTCTCCAGCTCTTGCTTATATCGCTCCCTATACTGGAGTTTCGATTGCTGAATATTTTATGGATCAAGGCAAAGATGTTTTAATTATTTATGATGACCTTTCCAAACACGCTGTCGCTTACCGCGAGATTTCTTTACTTTTGCGTCGTCCACCTGGCCGTGAAGCTTACCCGGGAGATGTTTTTTATTTACACTCAAGACTTTTGGAAAGAGCTTGCCGACGAAATGAAAAATATGGAGGTGGCTCTATCACTGCGCTTCCTATTATCGAAACTCAAGCTGGAGATATCTCTGCCTACATTCCGACAAATGTTATTTCTATTACCGACGGGCAAATTTTCTTAGAGACGGATCTTTTTTATAAAGGAATTCGTCCGGCTGTAAATGTGGGCAACTCTGTATCGCGTGTGGGTTCGAGTGCGCAAATCAAAGCTATGAAAAAAGTGGCTGGAACTCTCAAACTAGATTTGGCGCAATTCCGCGAACTCGAAGCTTTTTCTCAATTCGGTTCTGATTTGGATGAAAATACAAAGAAACAACTAGAGCGTGGTAAAAGAGCTGTGGAAATATTGAAGCAACCACAATACGCACCTGTGAAGACAGAACACCAAGTAGTCGTACTTTATGCTTTGGTTAAAGGCTTTATGGATGATGTGGCAGTGGATAAAATACAAGAATTTGAAGCTGGACTTATCGAGTACAGCGAACGCCATGCCAAAACATTCTTCAAAGAAATAATTGAAGAAAAAATGTGGAGTGACAAAGGAGAAATAGAGCTAAAGAAAGCTATTGAGGATTTTAAGAAGAGCTTTATAACTTTATAACTTTTTACTTTATAAACTATTCCAATGGCCAGTACAAAAGAAATCAAAAGAAGAATAAAGAGTATCAAGAGCACCAAGAAAATAACCAAAGCAATGGAATTGGTGGCAGCTTCCAAGATGAAGCGCGCTCTTTCGGCGACCCTTGCCTCACGTCTGTATGCCAAATACTCTTGGGAAGTTTTGACCTCTGTTGCTAAAAATTTAGAAGAAAACACTTACTCACTTTTTACTGAAAGAGAAGAAAAAAATATTCTTTTGGTTTTGATTACTTCCAACCGTGGCCTGTGTGGTGCTTACAATGCGCAGGTTACCAAAAAAGCTCTTCAATTATTGAAAAAACAAAATAATTCTGTAAATTTAGACATAGTTTCAATTGGTAAAAAGGGAGATGCTTTCATGCGTCGGATTGGTAAAAACGTACTTGCGAGTTTTACAGAACTTCCAGACCAAATTTCACTTTCCAGTATTGTACCGATTTCCAAATTACTCATCGACGAATATAATGAATTACATTACGACAAGGTGTATGTAGCATATACAGACTTTGTATCAACCCTCTCCCAAAAACCAAACATAAAACAATTACTTCCAGTTTCTAGAAGCGACTTAAAAGATTTGATAGAAGGGCTGGGTGAGTTAACAGGAGAATCTTTGATTAATCAAGATAAAAAAATAAATTACCTAATCGAAGGAGATATAAATAAATTAATTGGAAGATTGGCTCTAGACATTACTCGTATGCAAATATACCAAATGCTTCTAGAATCAAATGCTTCCGAACAGTCCTCTCGCATGGTTGCCATGAAAAACGCCAGTGAGGCTTCTGGAGAGATGATAGATGACCTGACACTGGTATTTAATAAAGCAAGACAAAGTAACATTACCAGAGAAATATCAGAAATTAGTGCCGGAATGGCGTCTGTAAGTTAAAAGTTATAAAGTTCGTAAAGTTTATAAAGTAAGAAGTTATAAAGTTAAATTAAAAATAATTAAAAATATGAAAACAACAGGAAGTATAAAAAAAATTATTGGACCGGTCGTAGATGTAGCTTTCGGTGATCACTTACCAGATATCTACAATGCTCTTATCGTTATGAAAGGCGACCCTTCAAATCCTTCAGGGCCGGGTAAGAAAATCGTTCTTGAGGTAGAGCAACACCTAGGTGGTGGTGTCGTGCGCTCAATCGCGATGGATTCTACCGACGGCCTTTCTCGAGGCATGGAAGTCACCGATACTGGTGCTCCAATTTCTGTTCCTGTTGGTTCTGTGACTCTCGGGCGTATTTTTAATGTTTTGGGTGAAGCAATTGACGATGGTGCAAAAATACCAGCAGGAAATATTTCTCCAATTCATCGCAAAGCTCCAGAGTATGTGAAGCAAGCTACTAAAGTTGAAATTTTAGAAACAGGAATCAAAGTCATAGATTTAATTTGCCCAGTGTTAAAAGGAGGAAAAGTTGGTCTTTTCGGTGGTGCGGGAGTGGGGAAGACGGTGGTGATTCAAGAACTTATTCACAACATTGCATCAAATCATGGAGGATATTCTGTTTTTGCTGGAGTCGGTGAACGCACTCGTGAAGGTAATGATTTATATCATGAAATGAAAGAATCGGGAGTTCTTCCAAAAGTTGCAATGGTCTTCGGGCAAATGAACGAACCACCAGGTGCTCGTTTGCGTGTGGCACTCTCTGGTCTTACAATGGCAGAACACTTTCGTGATGTTGAAGGTAAAGATGTGCTTCTTTTTATTGACAATATTTTCCGCTTTACTCAAGCAGGTTCCGAAGTTTCTGCTTTGCTTGGACGTATTCCTTCTGCGGTGGGTTACCAGCCAACTCTAGCCACAGAAATGGGAAATCTTCAAGAAAGAATTACTTCTACCGACAAAGGTTCAGTGACCTCAGTGCAGGCTGTGTATGTGCCAGCAGATGACCTGACCGACCCAGCACCAGCGACGACATTTTCTCACTTAGATTCTACGGTTACTCTCAATCGTTCTTTATCGGAAATAGGAATTTATCCAGCGGTGGACCCACTCGATTCTTCTTCCACCATTCTTGACCCAAACATTGTGGGAAAAGATCACTACTATGTTGCTCGCGAAGTCCAAAGAGTGTTGCAACGCTATAAAGATTTACAAGACATTATTGCTATTTTGGGTATGGAAGAATTGTCTGATGCCGACAAAGCACTTGTGACCCGTGCTCGTAAAATACAAAAATTTCTTTCTCAGCCGTTTTTCGTAGCCGAGCAATTTACTGGTGCCAAAGGAACTTTCGTTCCACTCGTTGACACTGTTCGATCTTTCAAAGAAATTCTAGAAGGTAAACACGACGATAAAGGAGAAAACGAATTTTATATGCGCGGAGCTATGTAACACAGGCGCTAGGCACTAGGGGCTAGGAAACTAGCTAAAGCCTAAAGCCTAAAGCCTAAAGCCTATGACTACTAAACAAATCAAATTAAAAATTGTTACACCAGAGCGTTTGGTTCTTGAAGAAATTGTAGAACAAGTCACTCTGCCGACCACGGAAGGTGAGATTACAATCTTGCCCGACCACATTCCGCTCATTATTGGGCTGGCTTCTGGAGATGTAGTGGCGTTAAACGATGGCGAACATATGCCCATGGCGGTGACTGGTGGTTTTGTGGAAGTGAAAAAAGATTCTGAAGGCTATACACTTGTAGTAGTACTGGCTGATTTTGCCGAACATGTTTCTGAATTGACTGACGATAAAATAGCAGAAGCGAAAGCCCGTACTCTAGAACTACAAGAAAAAATGCAAAACAAAGAAATTGTTGATTTTGAACACTTTGCCTCAGAGCTCGAAAGGTCGTTGACACGTGTTAGAATCGCCGACAAATGGCGAACGAAGAAATATAGAAAATAATAAATTTTAATGTCTAAACCCACACACTTATTTTTTGATAGTTCTACAAATGTGTCTTTGACGCAATTAAACAATAAGTGTGGGGGTAAATTATACATCGTTGCCACCCCAATAGGCAATATGGGAGACATTACACTTCGCGCTATTGAAACATTGAAAAATGTTGATTTGATATTGTGTGAAGATACTAGAGAGACGAAAAAGATTTTAAATAAATACAATATCAACAAACCCACGATGAGTTATCATGCTCAAAGTAAATTGGCCAAGACTGATAAGATTTTTGAGTTATTGCGGGATGGTAAAGATTTAGCCTTGGTCTCTGACGCTGGCACGCCTGGGATTTCTGACCCCGGAGCAATGCTTGTATCTTTGATTAAGGAGAATCTACGCCATGGCGTAGATGTGATTCCGATACCTGGTGCTTCGGCCATTATTGCTGCACTGTCGGCTTCTGGTTTACCAACACACGAGTTTACTTTTCTGGGTTTTTTGCCTCACAAGAAGGGGAGAGAAACTTTATTTAAAGAAATTGCCGCCTCCAAACGCACAATGGTTTTTTATGAATCTCCACATAGAATTTTAAAAACTTTAGAATCTTTGGCAAAATTTTGCCCAGATAAAAAAGTTTGTATTGCTCGAGAACTGACAAAAATATATGAAGAGTTTAAAACTGGCACCGCCAGTGAGCTTCTAGAATACTTAAATCAAAATCCGGTAAAACAAAAAGGGGAGTTTACAGTGCTGGTTTCATAAATGTTTATATAAATAGAAAGCCCGTCCGGTGACAAGGACAAGGCCTTCTCTACCCGGACGGGCGATGCGAATTAACCATCAGTGGCTCTGGGTAATGTCTTGCACCAGGAAACCCCAATGGCGGAGGATGTTTGCGTCTTTCATAACGCCGTCAAATTGGAAAACGCAGATATCTTCACCTTGACACGCCCACCATACCGTCTCGTGTCCCGTGACTGCGATGAATTCTGCAGCTAGTACCGCCACAGACATCGGGCATACGGGGCGTACACTGATTTTCATGGGTTGGGTTCCTTCACTTTGTGAGGAACGAAGGAGTATCTTTATTTAGATTTACATAAAAAAAATTCTTTGTCAAAGCAAGGAAGGGAATATTGCTTTTATAAAGTTGGTATTTCTGTCCAAGAAGTTATCGATGCGGTGCTTGTATTCACCTTTATTTTTAAATTAGTGAAAGCATTTTGATAACTAGCTTGTATCAAAATGGTTGCTTCTCCGTCAGCCACAGTGACACTTTTGATAGTACAAGTATTAGAATTTATAGTAATTATTTCATTGGGAGAAAAAGATTGCCCGTTTGCAATTTTTAGTAATGCAACATCCGCACAAGCATTCGCCAAAGAATTACTTACTGCTTTTAATTCAGAATCATAAACATTAAAACGTTGAAAGAAACTAGAAAAACTCAAAGACACAGCGACCAACAAAAGCACGAATGAAATTATAATCACCGACATCAAAGCTATAAATCCATTTTGTTTCTTTTTCATCTTAAATATTTAGTAAGCGTCGTAGTAATACCGTCTATTTTAAATGAAGCGCTGATAATTTTTGTGTTCGAATTGTAAGGAGAAAATACAAGACTTTCAACTTTTACATTTTTTGTAGTCAGAATGTTGGCGGCACCATTTATAGCCATTTCAATATCGTTAGTTGCATTTAATTTAATACTAATTGGGGTGATAGAAAAATTTGTATTTGTAAATCTTAATTCTGGAGGCGAAACAATCACCACAACACCCGAACTTGAAGCCCCAGTGAGAGCCCAATCTATTTTTTTTAGCACAAAATTGATTTCTTCTTGGGTTACAACTTTTGAACTGGTTTTGCCAGCATTCTGTGAAAGTTGATATGAAGTTACCACCAATCCTCCCATAATAATAGAAAAAAGAGCTATATAGATAATCATTTCTATTAAAGTGAAACCAGATTGTTTATTTTTTATGGACATGTGGATGTTTGATCTTTTATAACTCGTATTTCATTATTGCTTTTGTTGGCGCTAAAAATAACGTCACCCTCCATATCCAGAGCTGTTGAGTTTTCAGAGAAGTTCAAAGTTGTGCATACGGTGTGTTTTACAATATTAGAAGGATTAGAAATATTCAAAATTTGTAACCCGGAGGTAGGGTTGTCTAAAGCTAAAAAAGCGAGATTTCCTTTTACTACCACACCCACTACCACCGTGTTGGGGTTAAGGCCTAGATTTTTTGAACCAAGCTCTGTAGGGCTTGCAGGGTTTGATATGTCTAAAATATAAAAATCTTTTCTAGCAGCTGGCGTTCTGTCTCTACCTAAATACAATTTATTTCCTAAAAGAAAAAGCGATTCTCCGTTCTCGTTGCCGGGAGCATTGAACAATCCTGTCAATGAGATGTTGGCTGGATCTGAGATGTCATAAATACGAATCTCACCATTATTGTCTGAGGTTGCTAGGTAAGCATAATTATTTCTTACCACGATAGAATTGATGTTGTGGTTTACTTTAAAGCTTCCTCGCCAAACTGGGCTTGCTGGATTGGATACATCGAAGACATGAAACTCATTATTTTGTTGAGGAGAACAGCTGAGGCAGGCTAAATATTGGGTGCCAATATAAACATTGTTATTATAATAAAAAATGCTTCTAGCAATACCAACAGTCATGCCGGGTAGAGAAACCGACGCGATGACCGATGGGCTGGTCGGGTTAGAGATGTTAAAAATCTTTAGATTATTGGAAGTTTCGTTATTGGCCGTAAAGGCATAATCATTAATGACATCCACCGCGTTTAAACCTTTACTGACATTCATTTTACTTTTTTCTGTGAGAGTTATTACTACTGGATCAAACTGATAAATAAAAAAATCTTCTTTTGAGGCGGCACTCGGTGCTGATGTTAAGTAAATAAAATTATTATGTACATCGATATCTGTTGCCCCTTGACCCCCGATACCCACCGAAGTAGCAGTAATGGGGTTATCCCAATCTGCGCCTCCACCCAGTGGTTCGATAGAACAATCTCCACCAAGTGCTAATGCTTCAGTGACACTTCCAATAAGTGTCACGAGGCTTACATACTGTGTTCTAGATTCAGATTTATAGTCGAGTTGTGTGCTTAATTGTTTTAAACATGGTGAAAAGTCAGTAACAATATCTGTCGCTTTATAGGTTATTGGGCCAGATGTAATATTAATTCCGCCAATAGGAGAGGATACAATAGAATTAAAATTAGTTTCTGTTTCTCCTCTAGCTTGTTCAATTCTTTGCTGGGTAAAAGACAAAGCTTCGCTATTAGTTTCCGAATCCACATATATAGACTGCCCGCCACTGATTAGAAGCATAACTGCTGTAATATTAATAATGAGTATTGCAAAAGCAATCAGGAGTTCAAGAGTGGCAGCACCCTTATTTTGTTTTATGTATTTTCCTCTCATATTACCAATCAATTAAACCACTAGTTAGAATGGTAATGTTTCTAGTAGTATTATTATTATCACTTAAAATAATATTTCCTGTTTTGTTTGGTTGACCCGAAAGTTGGTCAAATATTATGTCAGTTGTATTGATAGAACTTGTATCGATTTCGATATTTTCACTTCTTGGAATTTTTTCGTTTTCCAAATATGGAGTTTCTTGGAAGATAATAAAATTTGTTTTATCTACAGGATCTATGCGTACTCCGTGGCGACTTTGGCCAATATTATTCATAGACCTATTACGTGCTTTTTGCAAAACAGAAACAAGTTTCTCCTCCTCTTTATTTAGAGATGCTCTCCCTATATTACTAAAATCTACAAAATTTCCAATTGCGAAAAGAGCTATAACAATACCCATCACTACTAAAATTTCTATGAGAGTAAAACCACTTGATTTATTATCTTTGTAAGCTGTTTGTGATTTCATAAATTGGAGTTATTACTGATATGGCAACGAAACCGACGAGTATACCCATCATTATCATCAATACTGGTTCTATCGAGCTAGAGAGATTTTTGTTTAATTCATCAAACTCATTTTCGTAATATTCAGAAAGATAAATCAAAGTATTTGAAAGATTTCCACTTTTTTCTCCGATTGCTAGCATATGAACCATCATATCTGGGAAGATTGGAGTAAATTCAGCCACGAGAGTGGACATATTTTTACCCTTCATAATTCCGCGTGCAGTATATTCGAAAGCTTTTTTGTATTGCAAATTCTCTGTAGTGTCGGCGGTGATAAGCAGTGCTTCGTTTAAAGAAATACCACTTTTCAACAATAGCCCCAAGGTGCGAGTGGTGTTGGTCAGGTTGTAATTTTGCACAATTACTCCAAACAAAGGGATACGCAAAATCAAACCATCGCTTACAAATCTCACTTTCTCCACATATTTTCTTATCAAGAAAAAACCAATTATTAATAAAATTAAAGAAAGTAGTATATAAATACCATAATTTCTTATTACTTCGCTGATGTAGATGATGATACGAGTGCTGAGTGGCAGCTTTGCATTTAGGCTTTGGAAAATAGGAAGTATTTTGGGAAAAATATAAGCTATCAAAAATCCAGTGATACCGAAGGTGGCTAAGGTTATGATAATGGGGTAGAGAAGCGAACCCATTATTTTTTTTCGAAGCAATTCTTTCTTTTTCAATTCATCCGCTAGATAGCTCAAATTTTGAATGAGTGTACCACTCGATTCTCCTGCTTTGATGATGTTGATTACAAAATTTCCAAAGACACCTTTAAATCGCGATAGGGCAGTAGCTAGAGAATGACCATTAGAAATATCTGAAATAATTTTTTCAAAAATCCTGACATCGGTTTTTGATTTTGTTTGTTTTTTGATGATATGCACACTCTCGAGCATTGACACTCCGGCGGCAATCAAGAAAGAAAGTCTTTTTGCAAAAAAAGTTTGTTTTTTGATGGAAAATCTAGAACGCGGGGTGAGCATCATTTCACTCAAGTTGCCCATTGCACTTCTTTTCTTGCTTGCTTGTTTTATCGTTTCTTTTGCTACCTCTGTGCCAAATTTCTTTGCTTTCTTAAAAAGTCTGTGTAAGTAAAAGTATCTTTTATATTTATCCATCCCATTAGAAATTTTCATAAATTATTTTTTATATTATTTTCCCGCTCGTTGAATTTCTAACGGGACAAGATTTATTCATCCCGTTTAGAAGCAGATCGCGATCGTGTCTAGCGTCTGAGATATTACATTATTAAGTTTATCTAAATTTTTTTTCATGATTTTTACTTTATAAATTGCGATCGCGGCTTCTAACGGGATTATTCATGAGTTACGCGCAGTACTTCTTCGATAGTGGTCATACCCAACAGGGCTTTTTCAAAACCATCTATTAGCATCGTGGTCATACCATTTTTGATAGCTATTTGTTTCAATTCATTTGAAGAGGCCTTACGCAGTATAGCCGAGCGTATCTCATCATCGGCGACTAAAACTTCTGCAATAACCAACCTTCCTTTATAGCCCGTGTCGTTGCACTTTTTACAACCCTTACCATAAAAAAATTTTCTGTTATCTTTAATAAGATTTGAAGACAGAGTTTCACTTAATCTCTTGTATTCATCATCCTTCAAGATTTTTTCTTTTTTGCAGTGTTCACAAATTTTCCTTACCAATCTTTGCCCAATAGCAAGAGACACAGTCGATGCTACCAAGAAAGGTTCCACTTTCATATCAAGGAGGCGGGGGAGGGTGGTCGAGACATCGTTGGTGTGAAGGGTTGAAAGTAAAAGGTGTCCAGTCAGAGCCGTGTTGACCGCGATGCTAGCTGTCTCGGTGTCACGGATTTCACCTACCATAATGATGTTTGGATCTTGGCGCAGTATTGAACGCAAGCCATTAGCAAAAGTAAGGCCGGTGCGTGGGTTTACTTGTATTTGTTCCACTCCGTCGACAGCATACTCAATAGGGTCTTCAATCGTAACGATGGATATTTCTTTGGAGTTTAGCATTTTTATTAAAGTGTAGAGAGTTGTGGTTTTACCAGAACCAGTGGGGCCTGTGAGTAGAATCATTCCGTTTGGTTTGTTGATAGCCTGAATAATTTTTTGCTGGTCTTGTTTAGTGAAACCCAAAGTATTAAGAGTAAAGTTTTCAGCATTGTCAGAAAGCAGGCGAAGCACCGCATTTTCTCCGTGGTAAGTGGGTACGATAGATACGCGCACATCTACGCTGCCAGTATTTGAAACAATACTTCGAAAGCGACCATCTTGCGCTGCCTGATGCTCGTCGGTACGCAAACCAGATAATACTTTTATGCGAGAAATAATTTCACTATGAATATTTTTGGGTAGAGAATGAGAATCTTCCAGCACCCCGTCTATACGAAACCTTACTCTCAATACTTTTTCTAGAGGATCAATATGAATATCGGATGCGTGAATATTGCACGCGTGTTTTACCAAGTGGTCTATGAGATTTATGATTGAAAGATTGGCTCCCTGAGCCAGTTCTTTCTCGATGATTGTGTCAAATTCACTCATCCCGTTAGAGATAGGAAATCTTTAGATTTCCGTTTCTTAAATTATTATTAATTATTTAATCAAAACCATCATGACCTTTAATATATTGTGTTATTTTTAACTCCCTAATCTCTAACGGGAGCCATAAATAGTTTTGAAATCATACCACGATTTATATGTTTTTGGCAAGTTTTTGTTTCCCAATAGGTCCTTCAAAATAAGGCTTCTACGGGGGGCTTGCTTTTTTATTCAATATGGTGTATAATTAAGGGATTAATAGTTATTTAGCTTTCCTTTTAGGGAAATGGGGGCTATGATAAGAATATGAAAAAATCATTTAAAATTTCTTTATTTATTGTCGCAGTCGCTATGTTCGTGGGCTTTGCATCTATGGTATCTGCAAACCATTCTTGGGGTGGGTATCACTGGGCACGTACAGCAAACCCGTTCAACTTAAAGCTGGGAGACAATGTTACCACCGCTTGGGATAGCTATCTTGGCACAACCAGTTTTGACTGGAGCAAATCTTCAGTTCTTGATACTGGAATTGTTTTGGGTAAGGCATTGAGGCACAAATCTTCACAAAAAGATTGTGGCCCTACTAGTGGCCAGGTAGAAGTATGCAATAAGGCTTATGGCAACAATGGCTGGCTGGGGCTTGCCCAAATCTGGATAAGTGGAAGTCATATTACTCAAGGAGTGGCAAAATTAAATGATACTTATTTCAATACCTCCACCTACAACAAGCCCGCTTGGAGGAATTTAGTAATGTGCCAGGAAGTAGCGCATACCTTCGGACTTGGTCACCAAGACGAAAATTTTGACAATGCAAATCTAGGTACTTGTATGGACTATACTCGCGACCCATCTACAAACCAATTTCCAAATCAGCACGACTACGACCAGCTTGTTAGTATATACACTCACCTAGATTCTACAACGACAGTCAATGCTACAGCGCCTTCCAAGGGCAACAAAGGCAATGGTAATGGCAATAGCAACCAAGCTGAGATTGATTCAGACAATTCGTCTGCTTGGGGTAAAGCAATTAGGCAAGACGCGAAAGGGAGAGACTCTGTTTTTGAAAAAGATTTAGGCAAAGGCAACAAAGTTCTTACTCACGTCTTCTGGGTAGAATAATAAAGGTTTTATAAAAACAACAAAAAACACCCTAAAGGGTGTTTTTTGTTTGTCCACACGATATCCACAAAAGCTTGACTTTAGAGTTTAAAGGTGGTAAACTGCCTAAAAGTACTAAATTTGTTTTTTAATTCATTATTAAGTTTCTATTAATAGCAAGTCGAGTTTATTAGTTTTAATTATTAAAATCATATGAAAAATAAGTTTATATATTCTGTTGTAATCGGTTTTGTTTTAGTCTTTGTCGCCTTCGCTAGTTTTAGTGCTTCCGTCTCTGCAGAAGTAGAGCCACAAATTAATTTAACAAAAACTGTTGTCTATGACGAAGAACAGCAAAAAGCAACATATACAATTAATTGGAGTGTTACAGGAAACTCTGTTAGTGATTTAACTATAACTGACACACTTCCAGCTTGGGTAGATGGGGTAGTTAATTCAATTTCTCTCGCACCAACTCCGGCGCTCTCAAGTGGAGACCTTAATTATGACCACTCTAACCCAGATGCTAAGAGAACAATTATTTGGAAGTTAGGAGCTCAGGCAGGTGGCGCAAATGGAGTGATAACCTTTAAGGTTGAGCTTTTGGCTAAAGAAACATGTGAAATTGCTCCAAATAAAGTGAGCGCGGTAGGCACTTATAGTAGTGATAGTAGTGAGGGCGATGTACTTACTGACATTGTTTATTCTGAGGGCATAGATGTCAATGACGCTCATTGTGAAGAGCCAGAAGATCCAAAAGATGATCCAGAAAACTCTTGTTTGATCATAGATACGAGCGAGGTTAGCGATTCCATTTCATTCTTGCCTTCTCCTGAGCCAACGGTCCAACAAATTCTTGACAGTGAATTTGGAGCAAACGTGGTTCACAATTTTAACGACCAGATCGACGCAAAGACATGGGACCTTAGTCCAATTGCTGATTCGGTTTCTTTTGACGTCAAGCTTCTTGCTAAACATGCAGATCAGCGTATTGTGTTTGGTTATTACAAAAAGGGCGACAATTCTTCGTTTGTACCACTTTTCAAGGTGGGAAATCACACTGACCATCTAACTGTACCAACTCTTGCAGTTGGATCTAGTGTTAGTATTGTTGTGCCTTCGTCATTCGCTTCATCCATTGGGTTTGCGATTGATGCTCAAAAAAACCAAGAAACTCCACCAGCGGCAATTAAGTTTTTCTCTGAACCATTGCTTAATACAAGTAACGATGACGTTACGGCGGTTTACAATACTTCGGACAATGAGTACGTTCTCGCTTTTGAGAATTTACCGTTAATTTCTTCAGACAAGGATTACAACGACATGGTTGTGAAAATTTCAAAGATAGAGTGTAAGGAGTCCGACCTTGCTTGTGATTCAAGCATAAACCTTATTCAAAATGGTGGCTTTGAAGCTCCAGCTCTAGCCCCAAATACTTGGAGTATTGTTCCAGACAGTAATCCTCTTCTAAAGTGGTTGGTGGCTTGGGTAGGTTCTCCTTCAGCTGGAACACTTGGTCTTGAAATCCAAAATAATGTTGCGGGTCTTCCATTTGCAGGTTCACAACACGCCGAACTAGATGGTGATCATCCAGTAAAAATTTGGCAAAATGTAGTGACTGTTCCAAGTCAGCTTTATTCTTTGACCTTCCAATATTCCCCACGACCAGGGCGTAACTTAGCTGACAATTCATTGCAGGTAAGAGTCGATAATTCGCAATTAGGAGCAGACATAAGTGCAGATGGTACAGCAAATGGTAATACCGTATGGACTCCGATTACTCGTACATTTACCGCAGCTACTGCGTTGACCAATGTAGAACTTTACGACAATGGTACAGACACTAGCTTTGGTGCATACGTAGACAATGTAAGTCTAAATTGCGTTAACGATGTACCTCCACCTCCTCCGGTAGATGTTTGTCCGAATGATGCAGGAGTGCAAACAAATCTTGAAGAATGTACACCCGACGAAGATTCATGTGAAGTAGATATTTCAACTTCTAATGTAATAAGTGACGCAACAACCACATTCATCGGTGATGATGTTTCAGGGTCAGCAAGTTTGCTTTCTTTCATTCACGGAGCTTGGACAGCAAACGTAGGCAATGTTCTTGCAAAATGGATATGGTCAGCTGATCCAGTTAACAACACAACAACAAACGACAACGAAACATTTACAAAAACATTCACAATTGCAGGTACTCCGACATCAGCTACTCTAAACATTGCAGCTGACAACTATTACACAGCAAAAGTGAACGGTACTACAGTCAGTAGCGACCAAGTAAATGGAAATACTTTCAGCGGTGCTGTAAGCGTAGATGTATTGGCTTATCTAGTAAATGGTTCTAACACCATTACAGTTGAAGCTACAAACTTGGGAGTAGCGAACAGTAATGCAACCGGAAACCCAGCAGGAATAATCTTTAACTTAGACTTAGAACAAAACTCTTGTGTACCTCCACCTCCACCAGACGTGACGGTTACTATCGTTAAATATATTCAAGAAGAAGGAGGTAATGTTCCAGCAACTGCAGGAAACACAAATAGTACAGTTTTCCCATTTACTTCTACATGGACTGCAGCAAACCTAAATGGAGGAGCGGAAACAAGTGGAGACTTCTCACTCGGCCCTGTAACATATTCGGCTACCACTTCAGATATGAATTCGGGAGCTAATTACAGTGTTGTGGAAAATCTTAAAACTGAATGTACTGCGAACAACGCAGGACAGTATGCCCTCGTAGGTTACCAAACTGGTAGCACTCTAGGCGCAGCACTTGGTTCAACTGTGGGTGATTCAGCAAGCTTCACAAACTTACAAGATGATATGTATGTAGTTGTAATAAATAAACTTTGTGGAGAAGTAGCAGGGGAGACAAGTAGCTCTAATACTACCGTAGTAGATCCTAATGATATGAAGGGGTGGACTCTTCTTAACTACGACACCGGTACAGCAATTGACTCTTCAACAACAACAACAACTGGAACTGGCGGATACTTTGTATTCGGTCCAGCAGTTGCACCCCTTACTTTGGGAAGTTTCCATCAAGAAATCGGAGCAAATGGAGATGATGCGACTCGTCTTTTGACTTCAGATTTCAATGGTGTATTGCTTTCGAGTATTAAGAAGCTTGAATATTCAACATTCGTAAGTGCGAATGTTGGTGGACAGGCAACTTATCTCCAGATACGTGTTGACTGGGATAACGACGGTGATCAAGATGATCGTCTATTCTTCGAACCTGTATATCAGACAGGTACATATGGAATGCACATTGGAGGAACTGTTCCAAATCAGTGTATTGGTATAACAAATTGCGTTGACCTCAACACTTGGCAGACTTGGGATGCAGATGCGGGAGGTTTTTGGAGTGACACAATTGGTGCGGGCGGTCCTCCACTTGTAACCCTTGCTCAGTATCTTGTACTTCATCCAGGTACTAAGCTTATTAACAACGGCGTGCCAGCAATCCGCATTCAAACTGGAGGTGGCGCAGGCGCATGGGATAACTTCCGCGGTGACTTTGACAAGTTTGTAATAGCTGTAAAGACTGGTTCTAATACTCACACAGAAACTTATGACTTCGAACCAACTTCAAATCCATCTATTGCCGACACATCTTGTCAGACAAATTGTGGAGAGGGAATTGGCGGTGGTAGTGATAGTGGAAGTAGAGCCAGGACAACTCCTCCTTTCATCCCTCAAGTATTGGGAGCAGAAGACTCAGTTTGTGATTTCTCAATCGATACTTATATGAGAAAGGGCTACAGAAATAATTCCGAGCAAGTTAAAATCCTTCAAGGTTTGTTAAACAAATATGTAGCATCAGGATTGGTGGTTGATGGAAAATTTGGTCCAAAAACAGAAGCATCAGTAAGAGCTTTCCAAATGAAATACAAAGACTTTGTATTGACACCTTGGGGTCTGAAAGTCCCTACTGGAATTTTCTTTAGAACAACTCTAATTCAATCCAAGAACCTAGAATGTCCTGTAGAAATACTTCCTATTCCTACAAACTTGATTCCTTGGAGCGCAAGCCAAGGAGTAACACCTCCAGCTAGATAAAAAACCCTATTGGCAACTCACAAAAACCCACACTGATCAACTCGGTGGGTTTTTGTATTTGGATTTTATCTAATAGTATTAACTTATCATCTCTAAACTGGCAGACGATAGCAAAATCTCGTTAAGTTAGTTTGGGAATTAAGAGAAAATATGCGATGATACTTTTATGTATATTTTTTTAGACGAGAGCGGAAATTTCACAAAACACAATAATGAAGAATATTTCGTCATAGGTTCTTTTACTATCGGAGACCAAAGAAAAACTAATAAAGAATTTAAAAAATGGTTTAAGACAAAATTTCCAAAAAGAATGAGAAGACAAAGTGAAGTGAAGTGGGCTTCTACTGGAATATCTGACGATCTTCGTTTGAGAACATTGAGGCAAATTGCAAAACTTGATGTGAGGATTAGATACGGATTTCTTTTAAGAACAAGTATACCTTCATCATTTAGAAATAAAAAAAATAAAATTGATGGTGGAATTTTATATACAAATATTGTAGCAGAAGTTTTGGAACAGTATCTACCTGTAGACGAGAAAGAGATCCATATATTTTGTGATCAAAGAACTTTAAAGGGTATAACAAAACAACAATTTGAAAAAGAAATTATTGCAAAACTATTACCAAGTTGTATCCCAGGTACATTGATACAAGTTGAGATGATTGATTCAAATTCAAATTCTAACATACAAATCGCTGATTGGATTTCTGGTGCACTTACACGTTATTTAGAAAAGGGTAAACTCGGGGAGGAATGTTTTAAAATATTAAAAAATAATTTTCTTTCTGAAGGTAAAGAATTTTTTAAAGCTTAAATATTAAACAACAAAAAAAGCCTGCTTTTGGCAGACTGTTTTTGTTAGAAGTAGCGTCTAGTCAGGTGAAGTTCCTCAGCTTAATAAATAATTTCTCATTTAAACCCCAGATTCTCTGAGGGAACACCAAGGCACCCAAAAAGTTATTATTGCATACTTCTAAAGTCAATATATCATAAAAATGGTAGTAAAGCAAGAACCTGTGGATAAACTTAAAATGGTACATAAATAAACAAAATGCATTCATATAGGATGTCTTTTTTAGGTAGTGGCTCGGACCCCCGAATTTCGTACACTAATCAAAGGTACCTGACCCCCTTACCTCCAGAAAAAATACAAAAACCCACACTGATCAACTCGGTGGGTTTTTGTATTTGGACAATATTTCAAAAAGAGCTAAAATAGGGTAGTAATCATTGCGCGTTATGGTTCTTGACTTTAAGTTTAAAATGGTGTATAATTAATCCCGTTAGAAGCCGCGATCGCAATTTATAAAATGAAAATATGATCCCGTTAGAGATTAAGTGGTTAAAAATAAAGTAAATAAAAAAATGTTATAATAAAAATTGGTAAAAAATTAGTAGTAGTTAATGGGACGGAAATCTTTAGATTTCCTATCTCTAACGGGATGAAAACAAATATAAATAAAATTAATAACTTAATTAATCAGACGCGAAACATGATCGCGACCTGCTTCTAAACGGGATGCAAAGACTAAAAAACTGGTTTAAGAAATATTTCATTCCCCACGAAGGCAATAGTCATGAACCGCATTTCTTGCGTCATGAGTCCGTTTTGTTTTTGCTTTTCCTGATTATTGCCGTAGAGCTCGGCTTCTTGGTGCAAGTCTTTGTCGTATTCGATAAAACAAAATTCCTTGCAGCTGTTTTGCCTGGAGTATTGACTTCACTTACCAACGAACAAAGATTGGCCAACAATGCTCTACCACTTATAGAAAACACATTGCTCGATGAAGCGGCGCAACTAAAAGCAAACGATATGGCGACCTTAGGATACTTTGCGCACACTAGTCCAGAAGGGAAGACTCCTTGGTATTGGTTTGGACAAGTCGGGTATAGTTACAAACATGCCGGAGAAAATTTGGCGGTAAACTTTTTTGAATCCGAAGATGTTGCCAGAGCTTGGATGAATTCTCCCACCCACCGTGCAAATATCGTAAAGCCAGATTTTACTGAAATAGGTATAGGAGTAGCCACTGGTATCTACGAAGGTAGAAACACTGTTTTCGTGGCACAACTTTTCGGCACGCCACTTCAAGTAGCACCAATAGAAATAATTCCACCACAACCTCAACCACAAACTCAACCTACACCCATCCTCACACCAGAACCAGTAACTCCAACCCCCACTACTGCTGTAGCAGTCAACACAGTGCCAACCCCAACAGATATTCAAATATTAGGTGAAGAGACAATTACCTCAGTCACCCCAGCAACCATAGCTAAAAACAACAGCGTAAAATCATTTATAGAAAAAGCGATGACTTCTCCTCGCAAAGGAGTAGCGTATGCATATGGTGTCGTTGCAGCACTCGTAATCCTTGCTCTTCTCTTGGTGCTATTTATAAAATCAGAATTAAGGCATCCAGTAGTGGTTGCTAGAGGTCTTGGCCTAGTGTCCGTGATTATTCTTTTACTTTTTGTAAATATAAAAGTACTTAACTTGGAAACCAAATTGCCTAGCAACCTCAGTGCCAATGTTATAGAAGCCTTGCAATAGGGCATTCGTTTGCATAGCACCCTCATTTGTTGATATAATACTACTATGAAAAAAGAGAGAGTGTTTTTGATATTTGGTGTTTGGGTGGCGATACTGCCTTACTTGGGTTTCCCGTTTTTCTGGAAAAATATTTTGTTTTCTCTTTCCGGACTGGCAATAATTTATTTGAGTTTCTTGCTTTACCAAGATTCTAAAGCAAAGAGTGGGCTGGCAAAAGTATTCGATAACTTTTCCGAAAATAAAGAATTTAGAGACTTTAAAGAAGGTGTGAAGGAAGTCGTTGAAGACATAGGAGAGAGTATTATGAAGTAGTATTTTATATGTCGGAATTTTTTAAAAAAAATCAACAAGCGGTTGGACTTTTGCTTGCAATATTCTTTTTTGTTTCAGGGCTTTATATAGGTTTCAACAAGCGTCCAGAAATAGAAAAAATTATTTCTCTCACTGGTAAAGAAACAGTCGTAGAAACGACGGCTGATTTTTCTCCATTTTGGAAGGTCTGGAATCTAATCAACGAAAAGTATCCTGGAGCAAGCGAGACTACAGATCAAGACCGTGTCTATGGGGCCATTGCAGGCCTTGTGGGCTCACTGGATGACCCCTACAGCGTCTTTTTTAGTCCTGATGAGGCAAAGACCTTTGAAGAAGATATCGCGGGTAATTTTAGCGGTGTGGGTATGGAAGTAGATGTAAAAAACAAAGTGCTGACCGTGGTTGCCCCACTCAAAAATACTCCCGCCTATAGAGCAGGTATAAAATCTGGCGATAGGATTCTCAAGATCGACGAAACAGAAACCTTCGACTTACCAGTCGAGCGAGCAGTAAAATTGATAAGAGGGGAGAAGGGCACCACCGTTGTTCTTACTATTTTGCGTGAAGGAGAAAAAGAACCAAGAGAAATAAAAATCGTTCGAGACACTATAGATGTGCCAACCCTGGAAACAGAGTTTCGTGCCGATGGTGTTTTTGTCATCAAGCTCTATAGTTTCTCTGCAAATTCCCCAGGGTTGTTTAAGAATGCTATTAGAGAATTCTCTGAAGCCAAGACAGATAAAATGTTGCTAGACTTGCGAGGCAACCCTGGTGGATATCTAGAAGCTGCCACCAATATGTCTAGTTGGTTTTTACCAAGTGGAAAAGTAGTGGTCACCGAAGACTATGGTAATAACGACGACCCGACCATCTTCCGTAGTCGTGGTTATGATGTCTTTTCTGATAAACTAAAATTGGTTATTTTGATAGACGGAGGCTCAGCTTCTGCTTCGGAGATAGTGGCGGGGGCCTTGCGTGACCACAAAAAAGCTATTTTAGTAGGAGAACAAAGCTATGGAAAGGGTTCTGTCCAAGAAGTCATAAAAGTAACACCCGATACACTACTGAAAGTCACAGTGGCCAAATGGTTGACTCCAAATGGAGATTCTATTTCAGAAAAAGGTTTGACGCCGGACTATGTAGTAGAGTTTACCAAGAAGGATTTGGACGCAAAGAAAGATCCGCAAATGGATAAAGCAGTAGAATTATTAAAAAATTGGCCCGGAATCAAGTAGTTATAAAGTTCATAAAGTTCATAAAGTTATAAAGAAATAAAGTTATAAAGTTCATAAAGAAATAAAAAAACAAAATGAAAGTAATTTTTTTACATGATGTCCCCAGAGTGGGCAAGAAATACGATATAAAAGAAATCAACGATGGCTACGCTATGAATTTTCTAATACCCAGAAAACTGGTAATGCTAGCGACTCCAAAGGCTGTAGCTGAAATAGAAATCCGCAAAAAAGAGATAGTGGTGGAAAAAGAAGTGCAAGAAGACCTTTTGACCAAAAACTTAGAAGAAATTAAAGATAAAGTGGTACATATCAAAGCCAAAGCTGACGACAAAGGGCATCTTTTTTCTGGAATTCATAAAAAAGAAATAGTCGAGGCGATGCATAAAGAACACCGCGCAGATATCTCAGAAGAATTTATCATACTAGATAAACCAATAAAAGCAGTAGGGGAGTTTGAGATACAGATACAAATAAAAAACCAAAAATCTTCTTTTAAACTTGTAGTAGAAGGAATATAAAATCTACTTTAGTTGAGTAAAGTAATTTAGTTTAGTAAAGTAGCTAAAAGTATATGAAATTAAATCTCAAATTGAATACTCTGACTGAACAAGAAAAGCAAGTGATTGAAGGGAAGGGGACAGAGCGAAAGTTTTCTGGTGAGTATGAAAATTTTGATAAAGAAGGTGTGTATGTTTGCAAGCGTTGCGATACGATACTTTATCGTTCGGAAGATAAATTTGACGCAAAATGCGGATGGCCGAGTTTTGATGATGAAGTCAAAGGAGCAGTGACGAGAACTCTCGATGCAGACGGCTCGCGCACAGAGATAACCTGTACCAATTGCGGGGCGCACTTGGGCCATGTGTTTGTTGGAGAAGGGATGACACCCAAAAACATACGGCATTGTGTGAACTCTATTTCTCTAAAGTTTAGAGATAAGAATTAGAAGTCTTAAAAATTCCTTAGTATATCATATATGATACATTAAGAAGTTTGAATGGGTGGCTGTTTTTTGTTGGCTTTACTTGACAGGGTTCTGTTTTCTATTGTCTAATGTTGACAAAAGGGGATAAAAGGTATATAATTAATATGGATACCCATTTCGGCACTTCGGTCGAAAATGGGTGCGTACCACCACCCCTCAAGGAGGTCAGTATGACTCAAAGCATCACCGACCCCGACCCGTCGGTGTCCCGCCACAACTCGTGGCCGACCTGGGTGCCCGGAATGATCGGGCGTCGGTGCTGGATGTTTGACGAACCTCCGTAAATGGGAATCGAACGGCCGCTGCTCTCTGAGTGCGCGGCCGTCCCTTTTTATAATAGAATTTAAAAATATTTTTAGACCACATTGACTACTTTTTTTACAGCAGTTTTTCCGTGAAAGGAAGTTTTTCTTTTAGAGCTAAATTTTACAACTCCGGGCTTGAGAGCAAAAAGAGTGTGGTCTTTACCTACGCCCACATTTGTACCAGCCATGATGACTGTACCTCTTTGTCGTATGATGATGTGGCCCGCTTCAGCCCTTTGGCCGTCAGCAAGCTTCGTACCTAGGTACTTTGGGTTGGAATCTCTTAAGTTTTTGGCGGTACCACCAGCTTTTCTATGTGCCATATTGTTTTTCTTTTATTAGGTGTTAGAATTCCAGTATAAACAATTGTATGCAAAAAATCAAGCATTTTATCGAGAGCGATAAGGGAAAGGATATTTTGACCATTTTGATTGTAATTCTGGTGGGAGTGGGGTCTTTTGAGCTTGGCCGGCTTTCAAAAGTAAGTGAAAAAGGAGGTATAACCCTCGAATATATAGATCAGGAGGCAAATGTCTTGTCAGCCATAGAACCAGCCGTAGAATTGTCAGAATCGCCCAAAATTAGCGTAAAAGAGGTTTCAAAGCCTCAAGTTAAGCCAAGCAAGCAGTCGGTTACTTCAGTCGGGAAAGTCTATTTTGCCTCAAGCCGGGGGAGTAAGTATTATCACATCGGGTGCTCTGGTGGAAAGACTTTGAAGCCAGAAAATAAAATTTATTTTTCTACTGCAGGTGAAGCCGAAGTTGCAGGGTATGAGCTTTCTAGTACGTGTAAGTAGGCGGGGATACTTTTGAGTAATATTAATGAGGGGATAGGTTATTAGCCTTGTGGGCTTATTACATATAGTGTCGCACAATATACCTTTGCGACCATATCATTATATATAAAGCCGAGAGGGCTTCTAATAACTTACCGAAGGTAAAGATTGCTGTAGGTCTGTGGACTCACCCTTCATCATATTATTCATATTTGATATAAAAGGTCCCCAAAAATATTCTGTCCAGATTTTTTTAGTAGTCGATATAACTTTTTGGATGTAATCAGCTACTGCACCAGAGTACTCCCCTTTCGCTTGCTCAAAATTGTTTGAAGAAGGAGAATTATCTACATAAAATTTTATTTTTACATTAAAAAAATTAAGAACTAAAATAAAAATTATTCCTAAGATAAAAATTCCTAGAATACTGATACCTCCAATTTTATTGTTCTTTTTCATAAAAAACTACCTTAAGACATCTTGAAACGTCGTTGTGAACCAATTCACTACACCACTTATGGTCACACCATAGTATTTCATAATAAATAGTGCAATTAGTATTAGAAGTATTATTTGAACGAATCCACCTTTTTTATTCATAGATATATTTTAGCATTCTTTTATCTAGCTGGTAAGTAATACATTGGGTCTAAGTAAGCATTGGTTGCAGCGATGGGTTGAGTAAGAATTTTGCCAAGGCAAGAAATACTGGGAACAGTTTGCACACTAACGGCCTTAGCTACATAGAGCGACACGTGTAAATGTGGCCCAGTGACTCTGCCTGTGCCTCCTGTGTAGCCCACAACCTCTCCACGAGAGACTTTTTGTCCTTCACGTACCTTTATGAGCGACAAATGCCCGTAAGTGCTAGAGAGGCCATTGTTGTATTCAATAAAAATCCATCTACCAAAAGAAACTCCCTGGCAACTCAAATCCGTATCTCCAGTGCCTTTTATGATTCCGTCAGCCATAGCCTTCACTGGTAGCGGAGTTCTAGCACGAAAATCTGCACCACTATGTCCACTTGCATAAGTCCTGTGTGGTCCTGTCTTGGCTCCAAATTCTTGAGTGACAAAAATCTCATCGAGTGGCCAACTCAAAACTCCTGGACCTGGCAAGGTGGTAGGGTCCAAAATAAATTTTAATTGAGATTCGAAATTTCGCAGTTCTTTTTCGAAAGCAATTCTTTTGGCAACTTGTTCTTGTAAAAGTTTTTGATAGTTTACTTCGCTGTTTTTGGTTTGAGCCAGCAACTTACTTTTTTCATTCGCATTTGCATCGACTATTTTTTTCTGATCGGCAAGTTTGGTTTTGAGTGCTGTCAGCTCGTTCTTGGCGTCGATTGTTTCTGTTCTGGTGTCTTCGAGTTCACCCTTTACTTGGTGTAATTCTTTTATATATTCACGCATTTTTTCTTGCACTGTAACGATATGATCTATATCGTTCCAGATTGAAGAAAAATCCTTATCAGAAAGAACAATACCGATAAAACTATTTGTTTCTAGTTCATTGGTTTGCCTCAAAGCTAAAGCCACTGCATCTGTCGCTCCGGCAATTGCATGCTCCTTGGTATTAATTTGAGAACCCAAACCTTCTATTTTGAAATTTGTTTGATCTATTTTCTTTTGGGTTACTGAAATATCAGCATTTAATTTTTTTCTAGTAATTTCTATTTGCGCCAGCGAGGTGGCTAGAGAATTTTTTTCTTTTCCCAGACTATCAAGCTGTCCTTGGTATTGTTTTATTTCTTTCTCCAGTTGTGCAATGTCATTACTTTTTTCTTGTATTTTTTGACTCAATTCTTTGGCAGTTTGTGCATAAGAAAAAGCCCCAGAGTACAAAAGCACTGCGAGTAAGACGCCGGTATAAGCTATCTTAAATAGCTTTTTGTAGTCTTGATATTGTTTCATTTTTACCTAAAATTTCAGCTATAACAAAAGGATCAGGTGATTTGTCGAGTCCGGATAGAGCAAAGCGTACGGGGTGCAACAATTGTCCTCGGTTTTCTAAATTGTCAGCAATCAGCATTAAAATAACTTTAATATTTTCTTTGGTGAAATTATCTTCCGATATTTCTTCTAGTGCTTTAATTGCCAAAGTTATATTATATGTAGTTTTTTCTTCTCCAGTATTTTTATAAATAAGTTTTTCTTTATTCACTTTAGGGGGAGTGACAACAAATTCCAACTCCCCTCTTGCGATCATTTCTTTAACATCGCCCCATTTTGAAATACGTTCAAAGATAATTGGAATTAGATTTTTTCTTCTGAAATTCTCTGGCAATTGTTCGAAAATATTTTTCTCTATTTCTTCTTCACTTAATTTTTTGATGTGTTCTTTGTTGATCCAGTTTAATTTTTCGATATTGAACACGCCTCCACTTTTTTGTATTTTTTCTAAACTAAATTTCTGCAATAACTCTTCCGGAGTAAATATCTCTTGGTCGTCTCCAGGGTTCCAGCCAATGAGAGCGACAAAATTAAGTATCGCATTCGGTAAATAGCCCATTTCTTTGTATTCCAGCGCAGATAAAGCACCATGTCTTTTGGAAAGTTTTGACTTGTCGGGTGAAAGAATTAGAGGAATGTGGGCATAGATTGGCCTTTCTCCACCAAGAGCTTCTAATATGAGGATTTGTCTTGGGGTGTTAGATATATGGTCTTGTCCACGAATGACATGCGTAATACCCATATCCATATCGTCTACCACTACTGCAAAGTGGTAAAGCGGACTGTCTAAATCTTTGGCGATGACGAAATCTTTCAAATCTGTAGTGTCGAATTCTATTTCTCCTAACACCGCATCATTGAACTTTATTTTTTTATTTGGATTTTTGAATCTTATTACTTCACTCCTCTCCCCCTCTTCTTTTGGTTCTTCTTTGGAGACATAAGCAAAACCCGCGTCAATAATTTGTTTCAGATATTTTTTATAAATTTCTGTTCTTTCAGATTGTCTGTAGAATTCATCGTAAGACATACCAAACCATTCGAGAGATTGAAGTATATTGTTTTCAAATTCCTTCTTGGATCTTTCTTTGTCTGTGTCTTCGATTCTTAGTACAAATTTTCCATTGTTTTGTCGCGCGTAGAGATAGTTGTAAAGCGCTGTTCGAACAGAGCCTATATGAAATAAACCCGTTGGGGATGGGGGCATTCTTGTAACAATTTTAGTAGCCATAATGCTATTTTAGCATCAATTTCGAAAAATGAGGAGTTTTTTTATCTTTCGTGCACTAATGCCATGTCCACAAGTTCTTGGGCAATCTTTAGAGCAGCATCGGCAGGATTGAAAGATTTTGCATGCTTCCCCATTCTCTCCAAGCTTTCCGTATCTTCCAACATTCTTTCAATCTCTCCGTTTAAAATGTTCGCAGTCATATTTGCTTCTTCAATGACACTACAAGCTCCGGCATGTGCGTAGCTAAAAGCATTCTTCTTGGAATGGTCGGCGTTGGACTCAGTGAATGGAACTAAAATTGAAGGCAACCCCCAAGATGCAATTTCAAATAAAGTTGAACCTGCTCGAGAGATGACTAGTGTCGCCACCCCAGCGGCCATTTTCATTTGCAACGAATTTAAAAAAGGCAATGGTAAATATCTAACTTTGTTTTTTTCTTTTGAAAGTATAACTTTCGCTTGCCCGTCTACAATTTTGAAATTTTGTATACCTGTCTGGTGAATAATTTGGTATTTCTTAATAAGTTCTGGTAGTGCTGCTAGAATTGTGTTGTTTATAAGTTCTGCACCCTGGGACCCTCCCAAAATAAAAAGCACCGGCAAACCCTCTTCTAGTTTGAAATATTTTAAAGCTTCTTCTCTTGAGGCTTTTTGCTGTATTTCTCTTCTGATGGGGTGACCCGTCCAAGCTGTTCTTTTGATTGGAAAGAAAGCCGTAGCTTCTTTAAAAGATACAGCAATTCTTTTGGCAAAACGCCGTCCTGCCCATTTGTTGACTCGGCCTGGAGCCGAATCTGATTCGTGAATTAAAACAGGAATACCCAAAAGTCTGGCAGCGAAAATTGTTGGGAAAGAAGCATATCCACCTTTACCAAAAACCACATCTGGATAAATCGAAAATATTTTCCAAATTGCATTAAAGACCCCAAGCAGAGTTTTAAAAATATCGAAGAAATTACTCAAAATACTTTTTGGTGAAAAATAAGTGCGTAGCTTACCAGTGGATACCTCCTCAAAAGTAATACTGTTTTGGAAAAGTAATTCTTTGTCATAGGGGCTGTCGGAAACATAATACAGCTTTGCATCTACTATATTTTCACGATCTATTACTTGGTTTACTCCTTCCGCCACAGCAATGATTGGATAGAAGTGCCCGCCCGTTCCACCTCCAGTAAAAACAATTTTCATTGTAATAATTTTTTCGTTAACATTTTAATAGCTACATTTTTTGAGCAGACGATCTAGATATTTGTAGGATAATTCCAGTGGCGACAAGGTATATCAAGAGAGATGTACCACCATGACTCATAAACGGCAATGGCACTCCAGTCAACGGGAAAACCCCGGTGGTGGAGGCTATATGCATCAATGTCTGCATCATAATCAGTATAACAATTCCAAATACTAAAAGTCTACTGAAGGAGTCTGGCGAGTTGTTGGCAATTTTAAATCCACGCAAAGCAAAAAGTAAATAAAGAATAATAGTACCGACTGTTCCCACAAAGCCGAACTCTTCACCTAAAACAGCAAAAATAGAATCTCCCTGAGGTTCTGGTAAGTAGCTAAATTTTTGGATACTTTGCCCATAGCCTCTACCAAAAATTCCTCCTGAACCAAAAGCGATTAGTGATTGCCGAATTTGATAAGAAGAACCTTGAGCATCTTGGGAGGGGTCAATGAAAGTTTTTATTCGTTCTTGTAAGTAAGGTTTAAAGAAAACTACTGTAGCGAGAAAAAGTATTGCTACTGCTGCTAGTCCGAAAATATATTTCATGGGTACTCCCGAAAGAAAAAGCATACAAATACCTGTGATCGCTATCAAAATAAAACTTTTAGTATCTGGTTGGTTCAACAAAATAAAAGCAATAATTGAGAGCATGATGCCCATCGGCAAAATACCAAATTTAAAACTCTGCACTTTGTTTTTAGCCCAAGAGAGCCAGGCGGCGAAATAAATAATAAATCCAAATTTTAGAATTTCAACTGGTTGAAAAGAAAAAGATCCGATACCTATCCATCTTTCTGCTCCTTGGTGACTCAAGCCTAGATTGGGAATAAATACAGCAGCAGTAAGGAGGATAGATCCGATAAAGAAAAGAAGCGCGTGTTGGCGCCAAAATTTATAATTTATTTTCGTTGCTAAATACATACCGAGTAGTCCTAAGCCCAAACCGAAAGCCAACTGGTTTATCAGTATTGAGTAGAAAGTTTTTTCGTTTTTAGAAAGCACTCCCAAAGAAGCAGAGATGAATATCGTTACTCCTATAGCAACAAGCAAGAAGACAATTGTTAGGAAAAATTTATCTACTTTTTTCGTTCTTGTTGTTGTTTTCATTTCTTATCTACTAATGATAGCTAAAATTATTCCCATAATTGCAAAGACAACAGATAAAATCCAGTAACGCATAGTTACTTTGTAGGTGGGCCAACCAATGGCTTCAAAATGGTGATGGAGCGGCGCAAGTCTAAAAACTTTCTTACCCCCTCTTAATTTTTTGGAAAGAATTTGTATAATATCTGAGGCTGAAGTTATAACTAAGGGTAAAGCCACGATCGGAAGAATAAAAACTGAATCAGTTAAGAAAGCTAGAGTGGCGAGTGTAATAGTCAGTCCTATCATACCTGTTTCTCCCATATAAAATCGTGCCGGAGGAATATTGAACCACAAAAAGGCCAATATCGCTCCAGTGATGACACCAGAAAAAGTGGCGATATCTATTTGGTTGTTGGCAAAAGCAATGGCTGAATAGGCTCCAAAAATTGAAGCGAGAACTCCACCCGAGAGACCATCTATACCATCGATGACGCTACCCGAAAAAGTAGCCAAGGCTACAAGCATAAAAAATGGAATGATTAAGATACCTAAACTCATTTCTCCTACGAACGGTATGTGTAAAGCGGTGATGCCAAGTTTGTAAAAAAACCAAAGCCCAATCAAAAAAGAAATAAAAAGCACTATCATCGCTTTCCATTTTCGCCATGAGGCATCGTCGCGGGCGAGTCTCCCCTTTCCGTAAATTTGTATCAAGTCTTCCCAGAGACCCAAGAGTGAGCCCAAAAGTAGAGTGAAAAATGGAATGAAGGTTTGATTTCTACTTAGAAAGTTCATTTTTTCAGATGTGGGTGAAGGAAAAAATACAGCTGCAAAGTAAAAAAGGAAAGTAGTCAGTAATACCGCCATCCAAATGATTATGCCCCCTACTCTAGGCGTGTTCAGCTCTTCTTTCTCGTTGTGAATTTGTTGAAAATCAGAGGCAGGTACTCCCCCATTACGAGAATACCTCTTCCACATTTTGTATTTATAGAAAAAATGTGTTGCAACCGGGGTAAGAAAAAGGCCCAAAAAAAAGGCTAAAGCCGTCGGCACAAATATTTTGACCAAATCTCCTAGTTCCATAGAGAGATTATAACAGATTTAGGCTTATATAGTCTAATATACTACTGATCATATAGAGTTATTACGATTTTTTCCATATCCGAAAAACGGCCTTCGAAGGTAGAGCCAAGTATAGTCACAGCTATTTTGTGATCGTCTTTGTTTTTAAATATTATAGTCAAACTTCCTCCGGCTTTTTCTGTAAAACCTGTTTTTGAAAAAAGAAGATTGGGAATTTTGCCAATAAGGGTGTTTGTATTTTTAAAATTATAAATAAAGCCAGATTCTGATATTAGATTTATTTCTGGTAAAATTGTCGCAGCAAAAATTTCTGGGTAAGCCCTAAAAGCGTACGAAGTTAAAATATTTACATCCTGAGCAGAAGCGAAAGCACTCGCCTGCCCTATCTGCATTGGCAATTCTATTTTATTTTGATTAAAATCTAGTCCAGTGAAATTGAAGAAAAAAGTATTCTGCATTCCAATTTTCTGCGCCTTGGTGTTCATTTTTTTTAAGAAATCTTGATTGTTTAGGGAGACGCTCGAGGCCAGAGCATAAGCTCCGTCATTAGCAGAGACTAAAAGTGTGATTTTTGCCAAATCATAGATGTTCCATTTTTCTCCAACACGGAATCCATAATCTCCGGATTGCTTTAAAGACAAAGAGGAAATATCTATTGTTTTATCTTTTTCTTCGTGTTCGTTTAGTGCCATTGTCACTGTCATAATTTTTACTAGTGATGCTATGGGTAGTGCTACTTCATCATTTTCACCATAAATTTTTTCGTCTTTTGTTATGTCGTATACAGAGGTAGCTTTCGCCAACAGAGGCAAATCTTCCAGTGATGCCCGCACCTCTTCTTTGCGCACTTCCTCTAGGCGCACTTTTTCGTTTAATTTAAAATTTCCAGCTGAAAACAAAATTGCCTCGAGGGCAAAAATTGCAATCATAAAAACAAATAATCTGTTTCTAGCTTCCTCCTTCATCTTGCTTACTTTCTTCAGCTAAGTTTTCTGCTGAAATTTCAATTGACTTAATAATTTCTTCATAATCTGGCAAATCTGAAACCGATCCCACCCCCATAAAAGAAAGCAGGTCAAAACTAGGTTTATAAATAATGCGTCTGTTGTCTTTGGGGTCTGGTGTTTTTTCTATTAATCCTCGAATGGATAATGCCCGCAAAGTAAAACTCGAGTTTACTCCTCTTATATAGTCAATTTCTGGTCGACTCGCTCCATTTTTGTATAAAATAATAGATAGGACTTCAAGAGTAGCCCTTGAGAGATCTTTATTCAATTCTTCTTTCTGCAAATCTTCAAGTAAGTTCGAGATTTCTGGATTAGTTCCAAGCGTAACCTCGTCTTCTTTTTCTTGTAAGATTATTCCTCTGTCTTTCAAATTCTCTTTTAATTTCTTCAGTGCCTCTTTTATTTCGGTTTGGTTTGACTTTAAAATTTCCGCCAGTTTTTTGCGCGAGATAGGCTCTCCCTTCCAAAAAAGTATTGCCTCTATTTTTGATTCCAGTATCATTGGTATTTTTGGCTAATGCCTAGGGCCTAGAGCCCAATTGGTCTATTCCTTTAATAATAATATCTTCGCCACCCCTTTCTTGTACCGCCGAAAGTATTCCCTGCCGAACCAACTCCAACATCGCCAAAAAAGAAATTATCACAAACACCTTCTCTTCTCGAGTGGCAATATTATTTTTACCCTGTCTGGAAAAATCTTTGAAGGTCATTTCTATAGAGTTTTGAATCCTTTCAGTCAGTTTGTCTATCATCTCTTCCATACTGATGACTTTTTTTACTTCCACCTCCGGCAGGAAAACTTTTTTGGGTATCCGGTCTAATACATCTTTAGCAAAAGTCATCATGCTTTTTTTGGTAATTTGGTCGTCTGGCAAAAATACCAAAATATCTCTCTTTCTCTCTCCTCCGGCAAAAATTATTTTTTTACCAAACGAAGTTTTTAGATTTCCTGAAAGTTTTGTGAAGATTTCATATAAACGCAACCTCTCTTCTAGGCTACGGATGTCTCCCTGCTCCTCGTCGGTAAGATTTAAGTCGGGTAACAACGATTTTGATTTTATTAAAATAAGTGTAGCAGCGACAACTATAAAACTAGAAATTTCCGCAGTAGAGATTTTTTCTGTTGTGAGCTCGGGATTATTTAGTTTATTTATATAATTTAAATAATCTTCAGTAACTTGCGCTAAAGATAAATCACTTATGAAGAGCTTCCTTTTTTCGATAAGACCTAAAAGCACTCCGAAAGGTCCCTCAAAAACATTGGTCTTTACATGATAGGTTTCTGTTTCCATCCCGTTAGAAATTTTTATGTTTAGAATTGATAAAATTAGCAAAAAAATAACATGAATTACGTTATTTCTAACGGGATCCACCTTTATATATTAGCATTTTTCAGGAGAAAAGCTATACTAGGTCTTATGGCAATTAAAAATACCCCAAAACACAAAAATGTGCGTTTGTCGAAAGATATCATACCCCTAGAGTACGACATAGAGCTACATCCAGACCTAGAAAATTTTACTTTTTTAGGGAACGAAACCATCACTCTTTCTATTTTGAAATCTACTAAGAAAATTGTCTTACACTCCAAAGAAATAGAGGTGGTAACTGTTCATATTTTAATTAAAAAAGAAAAGATGTTCGCAAGTAAAATTTTATATGATGAAAAGACGCAAACCGTTGCTTTTAATTTCCCCAAAAATATAGCACGCGGTAAATACAAACTCGTTTTGGTTTTTAAAGGTATTTTAAATGACAAAATGCGAGGGTTTTATAGAAGTAAATACCATGTGGACGGTAGAGAACACCACCTAGCCACGACGCAGTTTGAAGCAACCGATGCAAGAAGGGCTTTCCCTTGTTGCGATGAGCCGGCCCACAAAGCAGTTTTTCATGTTTCGTTAGTAGTACAAAGTGGCAAAACAGCTATTTCCAACACCCTACCAGTATCAGCGCGTGAACACAGCGCTGGATTTGAAATTGTGAAATTTTCCCCTACCCCTAAGATGTCTACCTACCTCCTAGCATTTATTGTAGGCGATTTGGAATTTATAGAAAAAAAATCTAGTCGTGGTGTATTAGTGCGAGTGTATACTACACCCGGCAAAAAACATCAGGCTGGCTTTGCTCTTGATGTCACGGTAAGATGTTTAGAATTTTATGAAAAATATTTTGATATTCCATATCCACTCAACACACTCGACATGATAGCTATTCCAGACTTCTCATCTCTAGCGATGGAAAATTGGGGAGCTATTACATTTCGAGAAATTGGACTTTTAGTTGATGAAGAAAAAACTTCACTTGGTTCGAAAGAATTGATTGCCGAAGTTATCGCTCATGAGCTTGCACACCAATGGTTTGGTAATTTGGTTACCATGGAGTGGTGGACGCATCTGTGGCTCAATGAAGGCTTTGCTTCTTATATTCCCTATATTGTTGTCGATAAACTATTTCCAAAATGGAATATCTGGGAACGTTTTAATACTCAAACGCTAGGGGTGGCTCTAAAACTAGATGCGCTAAACACCACTCACCCCATAGAAATAGAAGTTCACCATCCAGACGAAATAGGAGAAATTTTTGACGCTGTGTCGTATTCCAAAGGAGCATCCATCATCCGTATGCTTGCCGAATATTTGGGTGAGAAAGATTTTAGAGATGGACTACGTTATTATCTCAAAAAACACAGTTACAAAAACACAGAGACCATTCACCTATGGCAGGCTTTTGAAAAAATTTCTCACAAACCTGTTGCAAAAATGATGCATGGTTGGACCAGCAAACCCGGCTACCCTGTGGTTAATGTGTCTTCTAATTCAAATCAGCTTGCATTTTCTCAAGAAAGGTTCTTTTCTAGTTCGGTATCAAAGAAAAAAGCTCAAGATAAAACTATTTGGCAAATACCCATATCTCTGGGTAAGCAAAAATTCTTAATGTCTACAAAGAATTTATCGATATCCGCACCAAAGAATAATTTTAAAATCAACCTTGGAGAAAATAGTTTCTTCAGAACAGCCTATGACAAAATTCTTTTAGAAAAATTAAAAAAACAAGTTGAAACAAAATCTCTTTCTGTGTCAGATAGACTTGGAATTATTCGAGACCTGTTTGCTCTAGCTGAAGCAGGAATCATCCCCACTACCGATGCACTAGAGTTTATAACTAGTTATAAAAATGAAGACAATTATGTTGTTTGGGTTGAGCTAGCTACAGGGCTAATGCACCTAGAACAAGTTCTGGCTAAAACTGCTATGGAAGAAAATCTAAGAAAAATTACCCTTGACCTGTTTTCACCACTAGCAAAAAAACTTGGTTGGGAGAAAAAACAAAATGAGCCGTATTCTTATGCACTACTACGATCTTTAGCACTTTCTCGAGCTGGTAAATCTGGCGACAAACAAGTAATAAAAGAAGCAAAGCGTAGATTTAATTTAATACAAAAAGGCAAACATGTATCTCCAGATATTCGAGGGGTGGTGTATTCTATCATTGCTTCTATGGGGGGAGAAAAAGAACTAAACATTTTGATTAAAAAATATGAGAAAGAAACACTCCACGAAGAAAAAAATCGAATTGGTGGTGTCTTGGGTGAATTCAAAGATCCTAAAATACTAAAGAAGGTTTGTATTTTTGCCTTATCAAAATCTGTGAGAATTCAAGATGCTATTAGTGTTTTGTCGGGCATCGGGCGTAATCCCAAAGGAAGAGATATCTGGTGGAATTTTGTAAAGGCAAATTGGAAGTTGCTCGTTGCTCGTTATGGAGAAGGAGGGATGGCTCTTTCTGGTGTGGTCAAGGCGCTTAGTGGAAGTGCGGAAGAAAAACACTTAAAGGATTTCAGGAAGTTCTTCAAGACTCACGATGCCCCGGGTGCCAAGCGCTCCATTCTACAAGTTCTTGAAAAAATAGAAAGCAACACCGCTTGGCTAAAGAGAGACTATAAGAAAATAGAGAGGTTTTTCGAAAATAATTAGTTTAATTACTTGCGTCGATTTTTGCGGCGAGGATAAAGTCATTTTCAGAAAGCCCTAGAATGGCGTGGGTAGAGAGTTCTAGAGTTACTTTATTGTAGTGAACGGCAATATCTGGGTGGTGCCCTTCCCCTTCGGCAATTTCTGCTACTTTGTTTACAAAATTTACGGCTCCGATGAAATCTTTGAATTTATATTCTTTAGAAATTTTGGCAGCAGCGCCAAGCTTCTTTAGGTTTGGATTCTCTTCTTCTTTTAGTTCCCAACCGGGTACTTGAGGCATTAACTCCCCTATCTCTTTGTGAGTAAGTGGAGGAACGCCTCCTTCACACGGAACACATTTTTTCCTTAGTAAATCATTCATAAGTTTATACATTAACTATAACATTTTCTCTCAACCTAGCAATTCTGTAAATACTATAGACCAATACAAGTGCAGCAATCCATTGAGACACCGAGAGCGATGTGTCATTTATCATCATATCTAAGAAAATTGCGATAAAAGGAAAAGAGAGTTCTAAGATAGTGGAGACATGCACAGAAGTTTTGGCGAGGCCTTTGTAATAAATATAAAGAGCTACCATTCCTGTAGAAATTGCTATAAGTGCAAAAAAGCCAAACTGAGACAACGTTGGAGTCAAAAGTGCTGGCGCATACCCAAAGATAAACACTACTGGCAGTAAAATGACAACGGTAAACAGGAATCTATAAAAAGTACTTACTTCTGCGCGCACTCTACCTAAAAGCATTTTTGAAAAAGTAGTAGACGAGCCCCAAGCAAAAGCAGCTCCGAGTGCGTAAAGCGCAGCGAGCGCTGTATCTCCACCTGTTTTTAAATTCACTATGCCGTTCGGAAATGTAACGAAGTATGCTGAAACTATTGCCAGAATTGCCCAAGATAGGTATCCCTTTTCTAATTTTTCCTTCAAGAAAATAGAGGCGGTGGTTATGGCAAAAATTGGTTGAAGTTTTTGCAAAAGAAATACAACTGAGAGAGAAATAAAATTTACTTTACCGAGTGCAGTGGTAAACCAAAGCGTCCCCAGAATTCCACTTAAAACTGAAACAACAACTAGAAGAAGAAAATCACGCTTGGTGAGTTTGTTTTCACTATTTTTGAAAATGAATTTATAAACAAAAGGAAATAAAATAATCAAACCAATTAGGTGTTCAAAGAAGATAATAATAATTGGTGAAAGAGAGTAAAGGTGCTGGCGAATCAGCCCATCAAAAGCCCAAAGGGAGGCGGCGATAATTATAAAAATTGGACCAAGAGGGAGGTTTTTTATATTTTTTAACATTGCTCTATATCTTTCTTAATTTGATTAATCAATTCTTCTTCGGTATCAAACTTTTTATATTCTCTGATAAATTTCTTCACTTCAAGAGTTACCTCTTTACCATATGCATCTCCCGTGTAGCCTAAGAGATGTGCTTCTACTTTAGTATTGGGCCCGATTACAATTCCAGCTCTGTATTTTTTTCCATCCAGAACAGCATTACCAGAATATATCCCCTCTTTGGGTAAATTTTTATTATCCGTATCTAAATTTAATGTCGGGAACCCTAATTTCTTACCATATCCATCACCCCTTATAACTTTGCCGGAAATTACGTAATACATTACACAATCGATTACGTACCGAGTTTGATGCCCAGTTCTTTTAATTGTTTGTCAGAAATTGTCGCGGGGGCATCCATCATCAAGTCTTTACCCTCGCCGGTTTTTGGGAACGCGATGACCTCGCGAATACTCGGCTCATTTTCTAGTAGCATCAGGAGTCTATCCATTCCCCAAGCGATACCTCCGTGTGGCGGACACCCAGAAGAGAGAGCCAAAAGCATATGCCCAAAGTTTTTTTCGATTCGTTCATCGGCGTAGCCCATAATTTCAAAAACTTTTCGCAGAGCCTCGGGTTCGTGATTTCGGATACTGCCTCCCCCAATTTCAGAACCATTGAGCACAATATCGTACTGGGTGGTGAGAATATCTCCAATACCCTGTTTATTCATGAGCATTTCCATGTGTTCGTTTTTTGGTCGAGAAAAAGGATTGTGGGTAAATGTCCATTCGCCTTCTGCTTGTAGGTCATTGCCCTTGTTTGCTTTTTCAAAAAATGGGAAATCGATAATCCAACAAAAAGCTAGCAAATTTTTGTCTTCTTTATCTTTTCTTAGGTCTGGTCTGTCTGTCTTGTATTTTTCCATCGCTTCTTTGTGGGTAATTCTTGGAAAAGGAGTCTCTTGAATTTTCTTCTCTCCGTAAAGAGTCTCAACGATGTTGATCAAAAGTTTTTCGTTTAGGGTCATGACGTCCTCTCTCTCGATAAAACTCATCTCAAGGTCAAGTTGGGTAAATTCTGGTTGTCTGTCTCCTCTTGTGTCTTCGTCGCGCATACAGCGTGCAATTTGAAAATATTTCTCTACTCCACTGGCCATTAGAAGTTGTTTGTATTGTTGGGGAGATTGAGGTAGGGCATAAAATGTTCCTGGCCAAAGCCTAGAGGGCACCACATAATCTCTGGCTCCCTCGGGGGTGGATTTGGTCAGTATGGGGGTTTCGACTTCAATAAAATTTTCTTTATCTAAAAAATCTCGAATGATTTTTATGACTTTGTGTCTATTGCGGATATTTTTTTGCATTCTGTCTCGTCTTAAATCAAGGTATCTATGTTTGAGTCTATGTTCTTCACCGATTTCGTGACCCTCTCCTCCTATTTCAATTGCCGGGGTGTCTGCTTTATTTAGAATTTCAATATTTGTAACTTCGATTTCCACATCTCCATTTAGTACTCCTTTGTTTATATTTTTCTCTGGACGCTTGTTTACCACTCCAGTAATTTTTAAAACCCACTCAGGTCTTATGTGTTTTCCTGCTTCTATGACTTCTGCTCTAGAGGGCAACGCTACACATTGCACCTTGCCTGTCATATCACGCATATCAAAAAAGACCATTTTACCTTGGTCGCGCCGCACGTCCACCCAGCCAGCAATGATGACTTCTTTAGCCACACTGTCTTGTAAGTCTTTTATGTATACTCTGTTTTTCATAATCAAGCAATTCTAGCACAAAAATTTAATAAATTTTTACCCCTATTTTTTCTTTTATCTCATCCATTTTTTCCAACGCTACGATTTTTGCCTTTTCGCTTCCCTCTTTTAGGATAGCCAGTGCCCCTGGTACATCTTGAGCAATTTCTTTTCGGCGTTCACGAAGCGGTGCGATGAATTTCTCTATATCTTCAATCAACATTTCTTTGAGTTCTTTATATTTCCCAGTTTTGTCTTCGTACAGAGCTTTTAGTTCGTTTTCACTACGAAAGAGTTTGTGTATTGCATATACATTTTTTGGAATTCCTTCGCTCGAATCAGTAACAATACTCATAACAGCTTTTTTTATTTCTTCATACTCAGCAAAAAGCGGAATGGTGTTGCCATAGCTCTTGCTCATCTTGCGTCCATCGGTACCAGGCACCACCGCCACATCGGCAACGATTTTTGCTTCAGGGACTTTAAAAGTCTCTCCAAAAATACGATTAAACTTCTCTGCTGTATCTCGAGCAATCTCTACGTGTTGTTTCTGATCCGCTCCCACGGGTACGACATCGGGACTATAAAGCAATATGTCGGCAGCTTGAAGCATTGGGTAATTGAAAGTACCTACATCTATTTCTTTATTTTTTGCTTCTGCATCTTTGAAGGCATGCGCGCGCATCAAATACGGCATAGTTGTGATGGTTTCAAAAATCCAAGCCAGCTCTGTGTGTTCGGAGATATCTGATTGTTTAAACAAAACTACTTCCTTGGGGTCGAGCCCTACCGCCAAATAATCAATCAAAACATTAATTATGTTTTCTTTCATTTCTTTGGGATTTTGTAAAGAGTGTAGAGCATGATAGTCCGCAATCATAATGAAACACTCATATTCCTTAGAATATTCTACAAATTGCCTTAAGGCACCGAAATAGTTGCCAATATGCAATTTTCCTGAAGACTGGATACCTGATAGTAATACCTTTTTTGACATGTCTAAATATTATCATACTTTGGTGAGCGAAGCATAGTTTTGTCCACATTTTAATAACACCCTTACGCACTTTTGGGCTTTTGTAATTTAGTGGCTGTGCTAAGATAAATGGAATGGCAAAGATAGAAAAAGACAATTCTAAAAATACTAAAAACATTACCGCGAAAAATAATATTCGCATTCCGCCCCAGAGTATACCCTCAGAGAAGGCGGTGCTCGGCTCTATTATGCTTCGCAAAGATGCTATCCACGAAGTAGAAGATGTTATCACTCCGGATTCTTTTTATGTAGAAAAACACAAAATGCTTTTTCAAGCGATGCTAGACCTATCTCTTAAAAACGAACCGATTGATATGCTTTCGCTTTCTACAAAATTGTCGGAGCAAAAAAATCTTGAGAGAGTCGGAGGCAACCAGTATTTGGCCGAGATAGTAAATGGTGTTCCTTCTTCGACCAACATCAAACATTATGCTGAAATTGTGCAGAAAAAATATGTGCTTCGAAGTTTGATTGAAGCGGCAGACTATGTGTCTGAACTTGGTTTTGAAGAAGGCGACGACCACATGGATGATATTCTCGACATGGCTGAGAAAAGAATTTTCAGTGTTATTTCTTCTCCTAAGAATCAAAAGTTTATCAGCTTGAAAGATGCCTTACCCGAAGCTTGGGAAAGGTTGGAGAAACTTCACGAACACAAAGATATGTTGCGTGGCTTCCCTACTGGTTTTCGAGACCTAGACAATATTCTCTCTGGTCTTCAAAAATCCGACCTTATTATTCTAGCGGCTAGACCTTCGATGGGTAAGACAACCCTAGCACTAGATATTGCCCGCATCTCTTCTATCACTCACGACAAATCTGTTTTAATATTTTCACTAGAAATGTCTTCTCAACAATTGGTGGATAGAATGCTTTCGGCTGAATCAAAAGTAAACGCTTGGAATTTGCGTACTGGGCGTCTTTCTTCGGATAGAGAATTTTCTCAACTTCGTGATTCGCTCGACAAACTTGCCAAAGCTAAAATTTATATCGACGATCAACCCGGCAACTCTATCGTACGTATGAAAGCTCTCTCTCGCAGACTCAAAGCCGAAAAGGGTCTTGACCTTATCGTGGTAGATTATCTACAACTTATGACCACTTCTAAAAATTATGATTCGATGGTCAACCAAGTGACTGAAATTTCACGATCTTTGAAGAGCCTAGCAAAAGAACTCGATGTGCCAGTGCTAGCGCTCTCACAGCTAAATCGTGCGGTAGAGTCTCGCGGAGGCAAACCTAGACTCTCGGACCTGCGTGACTCGGGCTCCATCGAACAAGATGCCGATGTGGTGATGTTTATTCACCGTGACGATAAAGGAAAAGATGAATCGGAAAAAACAAACATTGCAGAAATCTTAATTGAAAAACACAGAAATGGCCCTACTGGCAAAATAGAGCTTTATTTCAACGAAAAGACTACTACTTTCTTAAATCTAGAAAAAAGTAGTGTCAGTGAGTTTGCCCCATCTAAAATAAGTGGAGAACTCGACGATTTTTAAATGTGCTAAAATGGCAAGATGGATCCCGTTAGAAGCCGCGGTCGCAATTTAATACAAATAATCAAGCATAGATGTGGTCTTTTGACCGCGACCTGCTTCTAACGGGATGGATGCGATAGATAAGTTGACCGAAATTTTTAAAGACTTCCCAGGTATTGGAGAGCGTCAAGCCAAGCGCTTTGTTTATTTTTTGATATCTAAAAATGGAAGTTATGCGGACAACCTAGCCAAGCTTGTTTTAGATTTAAAAAAAGAAATAGCTCAATGTGAAAGTTGTTTTCATTTTTTTGTGATTCGAAATGCAAAAAGCAAGGTTTGTGAAATTTGTTCAAATCCTCATGCGGACTCTTCAATGCTAATGGTGGTGGAGAAAGATTCGGATTTGGAAAGTATGAAAAACAGCAGAATTTATCAAGGCAAGTATTTTATTTTGGGTGGACTCGTGCCTATCGTTGAAAAAACTACTAAAAAAAGAATACGCATTGAAGAATTAAAACAAAAAATAAAAAATAGCAAAGACGAGATAAAAGAAATAATTTTAGCTTTCTCTCTCTCCCCTCAGGGCGACCATACGGATTCGTATGTACGAGACGAGCTAAAAGAAGTGGCCAAAGATATAAAAATTTCCTCTTTAGGCCGTGGGCTCTCCACCGGCACCGAACTCGAATACTCAGATAACGAGACTCTAAAGAACGCACTCAATAATAGACATTAAAAATAAAACCCGCATCGAGTGCGGATTTTATTTTATAGCAATTATTTTTACTTTAAAGAATGGCTGGCGGTGACCGTTGCGTCGAAGATAACGAGATTTTTGTTTATATTTCATGACTAGAATCTTTCGAGCTCGTCCAATTTCTACAATTTCAGCATTTACCTTAGCATCTGGAATAAAGGGTGTACCGATAGTGGTATCCTTGCCGTCGTCTACCAATAAAACCTTATCGAAAATGACTTTATCCCCTTTTTTGTAATCTACCCCCGGGGTCTTTAATTTTTCAATAGAAAGCAGGCCTCCAGCTGAGACTTTGTATTGTTTTCCACCAGTTTGTATGACTGCGAATTCCATACGCCCATATTATACGATATTTTGTTAAAATGCAAGTTATTGCTATAATAATTCGTATATGCAAACCAAAATTATTGAGAGATATTTTTTCTTTGGGCTATTACTCACCACATTACTATTTACGTTCTTAATTTTTCGTCCTTTTTGGATAGTCTTAGTTCTAGGAATGTCTTTTTCGATAGTACTTTTCCCAGTCTATGAATGGTTTAAAAAACGAAAAATCAACAGCCCTCTCTCTGCTATTATCACCGTGCTCTTGTTTGTTATTTTAGTTTGTGGACCACTTCTTGGAGTCGGGGCGATAATTTTTAACCAAAGCCAAAATGTTTATCATGTTGTTTCGGATGCAGGTAAAACCAAACCATTTTTAGATAGCATCGAAGCTTCAATAAATAGCGTTTTGCCTGTGGGGATAGATTTTAATATACAAGAAAAAGTTTCCACTTTTATTTCTTACATCACCGACAATGTTGCCAGCATCTTTAGTGCCACGATCTCTGCTCTCTTTTCTTTTCTACTAACTCTTTTAATCATTTTCTATTTTTTGAAAGATGGAACAAGGTGGCGAAAAGCAATCATTGTACTCAGCCCTCTTGCTGACAAAGACGATGAAAAAATAATAAACCGACTAGTGCAAGCTGTGAATGGTGTTGTCTTGGGTAGTCTTTTTATTGCCTTGGTTCAAGGGGTGCTTATGGGTATAGGGCTTTGGCTTTTTGGTGTCCCGAATTGGGCGCTTTGGGGTGTGGTAGCAGCAGTAGCTTCTCTCTTGCCTAGTATTGGCACAGCTTTTGTTTCGATTCCAGCAATTATTTTCCTTTTATTTATTGGGAACACGAGTGGGGCCATCGGTCTTTTAATTTGGTCAATTGTGTTGGTTGGAACGATCGACAACTTCTTGAGCCCCTTAGTAATAGGGGGAAAAATAAAAGTACCAGCGCTCATAATTCTTTTCTCTGTTCTTGGAGGGATTTCTCTTTTAGGACCTGTGGGTATTTTGGTGGGGCCCCTAACCGTGAGTTTGCTTTACACCTTGATTTCAATCTACCGTAATGAATTTAGACAAGATGCACAAAATACATTTGTATAATACTCTCTCAAAAGAGAAAGAAGAATTCTCCCCTTTCGACAACAAAGAGGTGCGTATGTATAGCTGTGGGCCGACGGTTTATAATTATCCACATATAGGGAATTACCGCGCATATCTTTTTGCTGATATTTTGAAACGAGCACTTCTCTACGGTGGTTTTAAGGTCAAACACATAATGAATGTTACTGATGTGGATGACAAAACTATTCGTGAATCACAAAAAAAAGGCAAAACTTTAAAAGAGTTCACTGAGTTTTATACCGAAGCGTTTTTTGAAGATATAAAAACTTTAAATATTTTGCCACCAGAAAAGTTCACCAAGGCTACCGAGAATATAGATGCAATGGTAGAAATGATAGATAAACTTTTAGCCAATGGTCTAGCTTATAAAAGTAGCGACGGCAGTGTATATTATAATATTAAGAAATTTGAAAATTACGGACAGCTCTCGGGTGTAGTGATAGAAAATCAAAAAGAAAATGCTGACGGCAGGATAACTTCGGATGAATACGACAAAGACGATGTGCAGGACTTTGCTCTGTGGAAAGCGTGGGATGAAAAAGACGGCGATGTGTTTTGGGAAACCTCTTTGGGTAAAGGTCGCCCGGGGTGGCATATCGAGTGTTCTGCGATGAGTGTAAAATTTTTAGGTGAACAGTTTGATATTCATACCGGTGGAGTGGATTTGATATTTCCGCATCACGAAAATGAAATTGCTCAATCCGAAGGAGCCACTGGTAAGCAATTTGTAAAATACTGGATGCACAACGAATGGGTGTTGGTGGATCAAAAAAAGATGGCGAAGTCTTTCAATAACTTTTATGTCTTAAAAGACCTAGTTGAGAGAAGTATAAATCCCATTTCCTATCGTTTTTGGCTTTTAATGGCTAGTTATAGGACAAGGGTTAATTTCGTATGGGACACTCTCCTAGGGGCAGAAAACGCCCTAAAACGCCTCTACAGGCTCTATATTGACCTTGGGGATGAGGTGGGAAAGGTAAATGTATCCTACCAAGATAAGTTCAAAGAGCGCCTTTTTGACGACCTAGATACTCCTCGGGCTGTAGCCCTTCTTTGGGAATTAGTAAAAGACGAAAGCCTCTCCAATGCTGACAAAAAAGCTACCATACTAGACTTCGATAAAGTTTTCGGTCTTGGTTTTGAAAATCAAAAAGAAGAAAAAGAAATTAGCATTCCGGCAGAAGTGGTGAAGTTATTAGAAGAGCGAGAAACTGCTCGTAAAGAAAAAGATTTCAAAAAAGCAGATGAACTCCGCGCCAAAATAAATTCTCTGGGCTACGAAGTAAAAGACACCAGTGATGGACAAAAAGTTTTAAAGATTTAATAATTTCTATTATGTTCTATTTTTCTTATATACCTATTCGGGCGAATTAGCCTATAGAGATTTTAATAAACTAGCTAGAGGCTAGTAAACTTCCTGCTGGTAGCATTTTTCGCAATAAATTATCTCTAGCCTCTCGGGCGCGTATGCAGTTTCAAATTCATTTTCGCAATTACCCTTGTGAGCATGATTTTCTTTTTCGCACATGCAGGTTCTGTGCCACAGTTTATTTGGCCCCCTGTCCTTAACTCGCCTTACATGTCTACATTCCGGACAGTTGCGAGGTAGCGGTATTTTCATTCTCTTGTAAAAAGAGAGTTCATCGGTAATTATTCGATAATTTTTCTTACAATCAGTGCAAACAAAAACTTCTTTTTCGACATCAAAATCTTTTGGCAAATCATTTATGGAATCCGGAAAAATTTTCCAGTCAATTGTTTCTTTACCGTAAGTCCCGCGTTCAGTGTCTTCCCATTTAAAACCTCGCGCTAGTGCTTCCTTTTTTGTTAATGGAAATTCGTCTATAGCCGAAGATTCATTATATCCGAGCGGTGAAAGATCTTTAGAAAAAAAGTCCCCATATATACCTTCCTTTTTCATTTTTTCTATTATTTCTTTGCGCAGTTTTTCATATTCTTCTTTACTATACTGTTTATTTAAAATACAGTATGAACCTTTAATCATACCCGCGCAGCCGAACAAATTTTTCGAGTTCGGGCAATTAAGACAATATTCTACAAATTGCGATCCCCAGCAGTAAGAACAACAAATAATATTCGTTCCCTGCAGACCAGAATTTAAACTGTTATATATCTTTTCTACACCACGACCAGCAGTATTACAATCCATGCAATCTTTCGCACCTCGCCATACATGAACAGAATATGCATTATCTTCGGCATCATACGAATGAAAACAGTGTCGGCTGTTTTTTACATTATTCATGTAGTTGCCCGTGGAGCGTACCGCATTGGTCACCTCCGCGAATTTTCGCGGTTTGTCTTTTATGAATTCCTCGAATTTTTTTTTGAAAGCTAGAGCTCCCGAATAGGTATCGAGGCGATAAGATTCTAGTTTCTTTTTATATTCTTCTTTTGTGTGTTGTCTGTTAAAAATATTATATTTTTGTCCACGCAGATTCATGCATCCTAAGCAGTCGTTACAATTACGACAATCAAGCAGGAATGCGCTGTCGAGGCAACTGTGGCATCCTTTGGAAAAGCGAAGATTGCTGCAGTTATAGCAGTCATCCACCTCATAAGATAATTCCACTTTATTTGTATATGAGCAATCAACCAACTCTTTTGAAAGCTGTATCCAGTAACAATTGATACAATTCTCGTTATTGGAACTTTCAATGATCATATAGCAATTCTTATTATCAGCGGTAAAATTGAGATAGTGACAATTTACATTTCTAAAGCCCACTAAAGCAGGTTTAGGTACTTTGTTAAATAATTCATCATATTGCTCAAAGAAAGGTTTATTGGAATCGTAGTCCATGCCATATTTTGTCGCATCCAAGTCGTTCCCCCACCAACAGTCATGGCACCATACCGAATAAGTTTTATTATCACTCCACATTGAAATGGTATTTTTTTTGCAGTTATTGCACGTACGTTTATATAAAAATCTCTCATTCCTAAAAGTTAATCTTAATTGCGAACGGCAATCTGGGCACATTTTGGGTGGAAGCACTTCCATTTTTTCGTAAAAAGAGAAATCATCTGGTTCGATTACGAAATCTTGCTTACAGTTCTGGCATTTTCGGATTTCATTTTGCATCATTAGATTATAACAATTATTTTGCAAAAAGAGGAATAATCTAGTATATTGAAATACATATGTTAGACACGGTTGTAAATACCAAAGATGTAAAAAAAGCCGATGCGGTGCTATTGAGTGTTCCCTATGAAGAGAGTGTTTCTTTTATGGGTGGGACGGTAAACGCGCCTAAAAAAATATTAAATTGTCTAAACAAAAATTTAGAACTTTTTGATATAAATTTTCTATGTGAGCCGGCAAAAAAAGTAAAAACAGCTCACAAAGAAATAGCAGGCATCCGAAAACTTGCTCCAGAAAAAATGATAAAAAAAGTAAATGCTTTTTATGAAAAGTTACTTGACGACGGAAAATTCACAATCATCTTGGGCGGAGAGCACACAGTAACGCTTGGCGCATTAAAGACAATTGCCAAAAAAGAAAAACCCGAAAATGTCACCATCGTGCAAATAGACGCTCATCAAGATTTACGCGACGACAATAGTGACTACAGTAAAAAAGTTAGCAAATACGCGCACTCCTGTGTAATGCGCCGAGCTCACGAACTTCATTTTCCCCTAGTGCAAGTCGGAATTCGAACTTTTTCTAAATACGAATACAAATATTCCTTGAAAAACAAAAAAACAATAAAAGTTTTTCCGTGGGTAAGAAATATCGAAAAACCGAAAATCGCCGAGATAATAAAATCCATAAAAACAAAAAAGATTTATTTATCAATCGATGTGGATGGTATAGATCCGAGTTTGATGCCGGGCACAGGTACTCCGGTTCAAGGCGGACTAAAATGGAATTATACTTTAAATTTAATTGACAAGCTTTTCAAAGCCAAAATTGTGTTGGGCGCGGATATCGTAGAAGTTTCCCCGATGCGCGATTCAGTGTTGACCGAGTACGGCGCAGCGCAGTTGGTCTATACAATGATCACCAATAAATTTTCTAAGAAACTTCCAAAATAGTTTTCTTTGGAAATATTTTGTCTCTCCAAATAAAAGCAATTAGGGTTGTGTTTAGTATAATAAAATAAATTCCAAAGGAATATATTGAAAAGTTCCAATTTTTTATAACCAACAATCCCAAAATATTATTTAGAACTCCGGGGACATATCCAGCGGCTGTCTCAGTCTCTGGAAACTTCCATGCTTTTACAAGCGTTGGAATGGCTGCAAACCCATCAGATAATATCGCAAAAAGCAAAGAGATGGCGGGGTTGTGAGTCAAAATCCATAAGATTAAAGAAATAAAAGCAAAAACACCACAAGAAATATCAAATATGGTAATTTTCCAGTAATAGTCGCGTTTTGTAAGAGCCACAATAAAAACTATTAGAGGGAAAAATCCAGCCAAAAAGACTGGTAGCATCGAAAGACCAGCCCCAGCCTTGTGTTGTAAAAAGGTTCCTACGAGTGGCGCCAGTGTCCAGAAAAACCAAGTCACCAGGTTTGGCCTTGTCTTGCCTTTCAATATATCTTTGATAATAAAAAATAGCCCTGGAATGCTTATAAGAATACTCAGGTAAACTATTTGTTCGGGTAACATGATTAAATTCCCTCTTTTTTGAGTTCTTCGATTATTTCACGAGATTTGCGAGAAAGCCTTGTTGGAAGCTTGATGTTTAATTTAATGAGAATATCTCCACGTTTATTTTTTGCTATCGGCACACCCTTGCCTCTGACACGCAATATTTCATTTATGGTGACACCTTCTGGAATGGTAATTTTAATATCACCATCCAGAGTTTTTATATCGTATTCTGTACCCAAGAGAGCATCGGAGAGTTTTATATCTAGATTCATAACTAGGTCATTACCTTCGCGCTTGAATACTGTATGTGGTACTACATTTATTTTTATATAAAGGTCTCCTGGGGTTCCACGAGAAATTGCTTCTCCCATACTTGTCATGCGAATCATTTCTCCATCGCGAATACCAGCTGGAATGACAATAGATACCTCTTCTTCACGACGCAACACCCCCTTACCCTTACATGTATCGCATGCTTTTTGGGGTACTTCGCCTGCGCCTAGGCAAGTCTCGCAAGTTTTGGTCGTAGAAATGGTGCCCAAGATAGATCTTTTTGCTTCACGAATTTTTCCTTGTCCATTGCAATGTTTACAAGTTTCCATTTTAGAATCTGGAGTTGCGCCAGAACCTTTGCATATCAAACAATTTGAAGTTTTAGTAATGAGTATTTTTCGATTAATACCAAAAATAGCATCATTGAAAGAAATTTGAATTTCTGTAGAAATGTCTCTACCACGCCTACTCTCCCTTCGGCCTCCGCCAAAGAAATCACTAAAAATATCGTTTAAGTTTCCAAAATCAAACTCTGCATTACCATTTTGGAAACCTCCAGCAAAATTACTGAAATCAAAGCCTTCAAAGCCACCTTGGGCATTTCCCCAGCCTGAGGCTGGTCCGCCTTGGGCGGAAAAACCAGACCCAAATTGGTCATACTTTGAACGCCTGTTTTCATCTGAGAGTGTTTGGTAAGCTTCATTTAATTCTTTGAATTTACCCTCGTCCCCCTCTTTTTTATCAGGATGATATTTATGCGCTAATTTATAAAAGGCTTTTTTAATTTCCTCTTTTGATGCATTTTTATTTACGCCCAATATATCGTAGTAATCTTTATTCATATGAATTATAGTGCCTATTTTAAGATACTATATCATAGGTTCGGCCTCTTGGGAAGTTTTGTTTTTTATTTCTTCATTCCCACCATTATCTTCATTATTTGATTTTCCTTTCTTCGTAATGATTTCTTTTTCTTCGGTACTTCGGATGATGGTGGCTTCTTCTTCGGCAATAAGATTGGCAGCATTTTCTTTGGGTATTGAATATTTTCGGCGAGAAGCATCTATTATTTCTTGACGATACGATGGATGGGTCGGAGATAAAACTTGTAGGGTTTCAGCAGAAAATGGGTCATAGGATTCTCCATCAATAGTCATTTTTATATAAAATTCACTGACGGCTAGATTGATCATATCTTTAACATCAAAAACTGGAGCGAATTCTGGTTTTAGTTTTACAGCATCTTCTCCTCCGACTCGGAAGCAAATAATACTTCCTGTATTGCCGAGTACCGCATGTTGTACTTGAGGAAGAAGTTGGCCGATATATTGGTGTGCCATGGTTAGATTGAGCGCATATTTTCTAGCCTCTGACAAAATGTTTTCAAAAGTTTGGGTGACGATGTTGTGGAACTCGTCGATGTATAGATAGAAATCTTTTCGTTCCGCTTCGGGGATACTGGCTCTCTCCATTCCAGCTTGTTTTATTTTGGTCAAGAACATGGAACCAAAAAAGGATGAATTTTCTTCACCAATGCGTCCTTTTGAAAGATTTATGAGAATTATTTTTTCCTCATTCATCAATTTACTGATATCGATTTTATTTTGTTTTTGTCCAAAAATGTTTCGAAGAAGTGGATCAGAGAGAAATTGACCAAGTTTATTGACGAGTGGAATAATGGCGTCCGTGTCGAACTTTTCCGACCAGTCAGCAAATTCGATAGCGAAGAATCTTTTTACCATATCATCAGTAATGTATTCCACCACTTTTTGTCGATAATTTCTGTCCGTCAACATTGAAATCATTCCTCGCATGGTGGCGTGCGGATAGTCGAGCAGTGCCAAACAAGTAAAACGAAATACATGCTCGAGGCGTGGAGTCCAGTTTGCTCCGAATTGTTTTTGCAGAACTTCAATCAATCCTTGAGTCAATTGAAATTTAAACATTGGGTCTACATTGGCAAGTGGATTGAACGATGCTGGAAAATTTACATCACTGGGATCGATAATACACACATCCTCAATGCGTTCTTTGGGTATATAGTCGAGTATTGAATCTATGAGATCTCCATGTGGGTCGATAAGGCAAAGTCCATGGCCATAAGTGACATCTTGGCGAATAAAAAGTTCAAGTAGTTTTGTTTTTCCAACGCCAGACTTCCCTACTATATACATGTGTCTGCGTCTATCCATGCGTTTAACTCCAAAGATGAATTTCTTTTCTTCAAGCGAGGCGACATAGTTGGTACGGCCAATAAAAGAAACATCTTCGGGTTTTACTTTCCCGAAAACAGGTAGTTCTGGTGGCGGCGGGCCGTATTTGATTATTTGAACCTTATTATGTCTTATCATAAAGCCATTCTACTACTTTTGGTCTTATTTTTCTACTCTTTTTTGTATTCCATATACTTTATAACTTTTTTGGATATTTTGGTTTCTTTTGTCATTTGGTCATTTTGCAAAATGTCCTAATATACTTCTTGCTGATAACATTTTTCGCAGTATACAATTTCGGGCCTATCAGGAGCATATGAAGTTTCAAATTCATTTTGACATTTTCCTTTATGAATATGATTGTTTTTTTCACACATGCATTCTCGGTGCCAGAGTTTCATTGGATTTCTTTGTTTTAGTCTTTGGAAATGCCTACAATTCGGGCAAAATCTTGGTAGGGCTAGGTTCATTCTTTTATAGAATTGCAACTCCTCGGGAAGAATTTTAAAAGCTTCGGTGCATTGTTCACTACAATCACCATTATGCATGCATTCTATTACCTGTCCGACAATAGATTCATCAACATCTTTAATATGGTCCGGCAAATCTTCAGCTTTTATTTCTATCTGATAATTTCTATCTTCCCTGCCTTTCCACTGAAATCCATAATTTGTCGCTTCTTTTTCTGTCAATGGATAATACTCTTGCGCAATTGTTTCATTGTAATAAAAAGGAGAAAGTTCTGTCGGAAAGAACTCGCCATATTTATAAACTCTCCCCTTCGCATCAATATAGGGCATACTATTCATCTGCTCTATAATTTTAGGCACAAGTTTTTCGTAGTCTTCTTTTGAATATTTTTTATTTAAAATATAGTATTCCTGCTTGCGCAGTCCAACACAGCCGAATAAGTTTTTAGAACTGTAACACATATAGGTATATTTAGTTTCTAAGCAGCCATGATTCAAAACTGCAAAGAAATTTTTTGCAGCATCAATACCCACATCAACAGCTTCATAAATAAATTCAGCTCCGCCTCCGCCTCCATAAACATCATAGCTATCTCTCATGCCGAAAACATGAGCAATGTATTTTGAGTTCTCTAAATCACCATAAATATCGAATACCATTTTACTATTTTTTGAATTCAAAACATTGTCTCCAGTCACATTTACTGATTTTATCACATAAGCAAAACGCCTAAATTGATTTTTTATAAAATTAGTATATTCTTCTTTGAATTTGTTTAAGGCTTTATAACTGCCGAAATCATATTTTTTTATTCCAGTTTCATAATCTTCTTTTGTGTACTGTTTATTGAAAATACAATAATGTTTATGCCGAAGGTTAATACACCCTAAACAATTCTGTAGGTTAAGGCAAGATGTCAGGAATATTGAATTGATACACTCATCGCTGTCGTAACTAAAATGTGTTTTAAAAAATCCTCCACAAAGAGTGTCTTCGTAGCATTGCTCAGATTTCATAACTGTGTACAAATCAAAAGAATCTTTTACACTTAGGACTCCCTGACCATAAGCAACATTTTCACTACCAAAAGAAGCATAGACCAGATAACAATTTTTGCAGTCAGCATTATGATTGCCATATTCGCTATGTACTACATTTGTATTTCCTACACTAGCTAAAGGAACCTGAGATAAAAGTTCCTTATATTGCTCAAAAAAAGACCGGGAGAAATCATAATCTTTTCCATACGAAGTAGGATCCCATTTATCACTCCACCAGATATCATGGTCATAAATGGTTAAACCACTTTTGGGAGCAAACATGGAAATAATTTTCTTTCCGGAAAAAGTGCAGGTATTGTGATAGAGCGATCGCTCATTGCGCCAAGTCAATCTGCGCATTGCCCTACACTCCCAGCAAAAAGTCGGCGGAGGAACTTTTATTTTTTCGTAAAAATTAAAATCTTCAGACTCAATGACGAAATCTTTTTTACAATTTTGACAATTCTTTGTTTCGTTTTTCATTATTTAAACATTTTGCAAAATGACAAAATGTACTTCCCTCTTCTGGTAAGAGAATGGAGCACAAAGCGACCCTTGTGTTTCTTTTCTATTAAACCTGTGTCGGCTAATTTTCTTGCATGGTCTGAAATAGTATAAAAATCCACGTTCAAATTTTCTGATATGTTTTCAACAGACAAATCAGTGTCTTTACTTAAAAGTTCAAGTATTTGAATTCGCCTATGATTGGCAAATCCTTTCACTATTTTTTCTATTTTTTTATAGGGTAAGCTCATACATTTATCTTACCAACATTAGGACATTTTGCAAAATGTCCTAATGTTACTCTAAAATTTTTCTCAAAACATCTTCAGGGACTTCTTTTATTTTACTAGTGGGAGTAGGTGCTGGTGTAGTACTTCCTACGTCAGTATCTTTGA
>Ga0163153_10000108_pt1 | contig 135581 bp, 106 predicted proteins | sample OliLakLV19MP6IB1_FD_148629 | JGI IMG/M metagenome (GOLD analysis project Ga0163153, IMG submission 148629) | Freshwater microbial mat bacterial communities from Lake Vanda, McMurdo Dry Valleys, Antarctica - Oligotrophic Lake LV.19.MP6.IB-1 | ecosystem: Environmental > Aquatic > Freshwater >... | reverse complement strand
CGTCAAACAATGGGGTGTTCGGCACTACATGGCTTTTCCGCTCAGTTCCCCTCGGAAGCCAAACCCAGGGAACCGAGGTTCTCCTCTGAAACTATTTTTCACCTAAGACCGAACTGCGGAACTTGGGCTAACTTATCTCGCCTTCAACCTAAAAACGGTAGTTGAAACGCGGAGGTCGCGCCCGTTCGACTTCACTCAGGGCGGCCTGAGCCTGCCGAATGGCCGGAGAACCCAGAGTGAAGATCGATCAATTGTGCTCAGATATCGGCTCACCCGCGAGGTGAATGCTTTTACTCGGGATCAACCTGACCTAACTCTCTGTTTTTTGCGTTTTTTGTGCTTTTTGTGGCCATTCCTTCTGCGGAATTCAGAATCAATTGCATGCGCTTTGGGCTCAGGGGAAACACCGGCAATTCCTGCCTGCCAACCCGCCGCCCATGGCAAAAACCCTGAACGCAGCAGGCCCACCCTGCTGGCTTGTACGCGCCGGCTCAGCGGATGCGCTTTACTGTCACCCAGCTGCCGTCCGGGGCGTATAACCGGAAGCGCCCGCTCCACGCCTTGACGAGTTCGACGGCCGCGTTGGTCACGGGAGCGGTGTAATAAATTCCGCCCTCTGCCTGCTGCCAGACCTGGCCATTGTCCAAAGTAAACTTGGTGCTGCCTTCCCAGCCGGTGAAGCGGCCGCTGATCTTGGCCGTGATCCGCTCGGTTTTTTCCTGCTCCTGTTTCTGCTGGAGCACCGCCAGGGCGCGCGCAATCACGCCCGGTTGTTGGCGGGCCTTGTATTCCTCCACGGCGACGACGGCGGCCTGCTGCGAAGTGGTGGCGGCCTGGGGTTGGAGGTAGGCCTCGACGGCCGCGTCGATCGCGGCGGCCTGGTCGGGGGTCAGATGATCGAGGCCTAGCTGCCGGGCCTGCGCGGGCGTCAGGCTCGCCAGAAAGCCAGCCGGCAGCTGAGTCACGAAGGCCAGCAGGAAGCCCCATACGGCGAGGAAGCGGCTACGGCGCATAAGACCGTAGCCTTGCCGGCCCGCGCCCGCTGACAAGCAATTTGCCGCCGTCGCCCCGGCCAAAAAAAGGCGGCTCCGGATGGAGCCGCCTTGCAAAGCGGAGGGAAAAACCGGGCGGCCGGCTTACAGCTTCTTCTCGAGCTGGAAGTAGACGAAGCGCCCGACGTTCGTGTAGAGGTGACCGGGGTAATTGGTGGAATTATTACCCTCGTCCTGGGCGAGCGGCGGATCGGTATCCAAGACATTGTTGACGCCGGCGGTCAGCTTCATGTCCGTCCACCACTTCACGTCGCTCGGGTTCTTCGAGGGGAAGAGTTTATAGCTGACCTGCAGGTCGTAGAAGATGGTCGACTCCACCTCGCGTGGGTTGCTGTCGAGGTCGAGGTCGGCGAAGCCGTCGGTGTAGGTGCCGGTCAGGCGGGCGTTGATGCCCCGGAAGTTCCAACCGAACCAGCCCTGGCCCTTCCATTGCAGGTAGCCGTCATCGGAGGAATTCGCCGGGATGCCCAGGCCGATGTATTCGACCAAGGTGCCGTCGCCGATGAAGTCGATCTTGTAGGAGTCGATATAGGCGATGTTCAGGCCGGCTTCAAAGCGGCCGGCCGTGTCCGTCTTCCAGGTGTAGCTGGTGGTGAAGTCGAGACCCTGGATCTCGGTCTCGCCAAGGTTGCGGTAGACGGCGTTGACTTGGACGAGATTGCCCGCGAAGTCGCGGACGATGTTCTCGCCGGGAATCAGCTGGTTGGTGACCGAGCGATCCACGGTATCTTGGTGGTCGATCGAGACGGTGCCATTGCGCTCGATGCGCCAGGCATCCACGGCGAAGGTGAAGCCCTCCATCGCGCCCTTGGGGGTCCAGATGACACCCAGGTTGTAGGACTTGGAGGACTCGGAGTTGAGATTCGGGTTGCCCCGCGAAGTGACGGGTTGCTCGGTTTCATTGATGCCGGTCACCGGGTCCCTGACGTTGGTCAGCGCGTTCACCGGGGGGGCATAGAGCTGATAGAGCGAAGGCTGGAGGAAGCCCTTGCCCCAGCTGGCGCGGACGACCAGGGTCTCGTCGACGGGCATCCACTTGACGCCGACCTTGGGCACGAAGACGGTATTGTCGCTGGTGAGGAAGTTCTCATAGCGACCCGCGACATTGAGCGAGAGTTTCTTCGCGAAATCCACCGAGTGCTTATCGCTGAAGAGCGGGATCTCGGCCTCGACGTAGTAGGAGGAGACCTTGCGCTGGCGCGAGATGGGCGAGCTGGGGGTTTGCGCGAGGATCTCGCCGGCCTGGCCGGAAGAGTCCGGCCGCTGCTCAATGGCTTCCCGCCGGAAGTCGGCGCCGAAGGCAAAGCCAACATCGCCGGCGGGCAGGCTCATCAATTCACCGGTGGTGAGGTTGATGCCGCCGTCAAACAGCGTCGCCTTGTTGTTGTCGCGCTGGTACTGGATGGCGTAACCAACGGGCGCACTGTTGGACGGAATCGTGTTCTTGTAATAGCCGAACGGATTGTAGGGCACGGTGGTGCCGATGTATTCCGAGCTGGCCGGATTGAAGATCGGATCCGCGGCATTCAGCGCCCGCAGCATGCGGGTGGTGTTGATCAGCCGGTTGTTCTGCTTGTTGTCGATCTGGCTGTAGCGGCCCACCAGGTTCAGGGTAAACTTGTCCGCCACATTGTTGAAGCGGAGGCCGCCGGTCATGGCGAACGCCGTGTTGTCGGTTTCGTACACGCGGTTGCCGAACTCGGCGAGGCGGATGCGGGAGCTGCCCGAGATGTCCTGGTTGAAAGGATTGAACGGGTTGAAGGCCCCGGCGACGGCGGTGCGGCCCAAGCCGGCGGCAGTTTCAGCCGCTGTGAGGATCGGGTTCGCGGTTCTGGCCGGGATCACAATACTCTTCTGGCCAGGCGAGGCGAAGTTGCCGGTGGCATAGGGGGCCAGCTCGTCGTATTCGACGACGTTCTGGAACATGGCGTCACCGAAGAACTGGGCGTCCTTCCCGAAGAAGTCCTTTTCCCATGCGGTGAACATCCCGCGGCGGGAGATCTCTGGATACGACCCGGAGAATTCGTTGTAGTTGAACGAGGACGAGCGGCCGGTCGTGAACTGATACTGACTGGCCGGCAAATTGCCGGTGTTCGTCGTCCGCACATTAAAGGTGGAGCCGAAAAACGTCTGTGTCGTCGTGTTGGCGACGCCGTTGATGGTGATCGGCGAGCCGGCGGGCAGGCCGAGAGCCGCGAGCACGGCGTTCCGGTTCAGCTGGAAGTTCGGCGGCGAGGCGTTGGAACTCAAGAAGGCCGGGACGGCCGAGTAATCGCGATCCTTGTTGAAGATCGGCTGGCGCATCGAGTAGTTGGCGCCGAAGGTGATGCTGCCGGTGTCGGAGGTTACGCCGTAGACCATGTTCGCACTGAACTCGGAGGAGTCCAGGGTGGTGGTATTGCCATACGACAGGGTCGCGGTGGCTCCGTTGTAATTCTTGCGCAAGATGATGTTGACCACGCCGGCGACGGCATCGGCGCCATAGGTGGCGGAGGCACCGTCCTTGAGGACTTCGATCCGCTCGATGGCCGCCAGCGGGATGCTGTTGAGGTCGACGAAGGCCGTGGTGCCGCCCGCACCGATCGGATAGGGCGCGACGCGACGGCCGTTGATCAGGACGAGGGTGGCTTCCGGCCCGAGGCCGCGCAGCGACGTGGAATTGCCGCCGGGGGTGAAGCCGGTGGCGTTATTGCTTACCGGCACGCTGCCCGCGTTGGACAGAGTCATTTTCTGGAGCAGCTCGGACGTGTTGAATACGCCGCTGCTTTCAATGGCCATGCGGTCGATGACCTGCACCGGGAAGGTGCGGGCCTCGCCGGCCGTTTCCGTGGTCGGGATGTTGGAGCCTGTTACGACGTATTTCTCCAGCTTGACCGTATCACTGGCGGGGGCGGCCCCCTGGGCAAAAGCGGCCGAGGCCGCGAACAAGGAAAGCCCGGCGCCAAAGAGGCGCGCCAAAGGCTTCCGTAGATAACTTACGGAGCTATTGTTCATAGTTCTTAGGGTTTGTGTTAGTAAGAAACCACCTTGACCGGCTAATTTCTTACAATAAATGGTGCATTTTCCACGCCGAGATACAATAGGTTTTCAGTAAACCCCGAACACTTAACCGAAGGCGTTTCCCCCTACTTTCCTGCCCGCGCAGTGCAAACCGTGGGCATAAGCAAACGTGGCGGCCTGATGGCCGCCACGTGAGATCAACCCCGGCTGCAGGATCGGTGGACGAATATTTCTGAATCGCGATTACTTGGCCTTGGCCGGCAGCTCAAGCACCTTCAACTGGTCCATTTTCACCGTGCCGCCGTTATGAGCCGGCATGTATTTGGCGAGGAAGGCTTCGACCGTGCCATAATACTTGAAGGCCGCTTCTTCTTTCTGGAAGCCGTGGCCCTCTTTTTCCTCGATCAGGGTTTCGTAGGTTTTGCCATGTTTCTTCAGGGCTTTTTCCAGCACCTCCCAGTGCGCGAAATCAACGCGGGGATCGTTGCGCCCGTAGGCATGCAGCGTGGGCACCCGGATATTTTTCACGTGCTCCACCGGCGAACGCGCCGAGAGCAGGGCTGGGTCGCGACCGACCTGCTTTTCATAAGCGGCGTTGCCGGCGGCACTCGTGCGCAGGTCATAACGCGTGATGAGGTGCAGGTCGGAGACGCCGACATAGTTGATGCCCACCTTGTATAATTCCGGCGTCGAGGTCACGCCGGCGAGCGCGGCATAACCGCCATAGCTGGCGCCCATGATACCGACCTGGTCGGCGTCGGCGTCGCCTTGGGCCACGGCCCACTTCACCGCATCAGTAAGATCGTCCTGCATCTTGCCACCCCATTCCTGGTAGCCGGCACGTTCGAAGGTGCGGCCGTAGCCGCCCGAGCCGCGGTAATTGACCTGCAGCACCGCATAGCCGCGGTTGGCGAAAAACTGGACGTCCCGTTGATAGCCCCAGGAGTCACGGATACCAAAGGGGCCGCCATGAGGCATGATCAGCAGGGGCGCCTTGCGGCCGGCCGCGGCCAACGGCTTGGTCAGGTAGCCATGGATCTCCAGGCCGTCCCGCGCCGTGAACTTGACCGGCTGCATCGGGTTCATCTGCTCAGGCTTCACCGCCGGTCGCGACGCTGTGATCATCTGCACGCGCAAGCCGCCGCCATTCAAGTCGGCCAGGAAGATTTGACCGGGATTGCGGTCGGAATAGACGACGTAGACGAATCTTTTCTCGTCCTCCGCAATAGAGGTGATCGCCACCCGCTGGTTCGGATACTGGGACTCGACGGCCTGGCTGATGGCCTTCCAGCGGGCGTCGATCCAGTGTGTGTGAGCCTGGGCACCCGCATAATTGACCCCGAGCAATCGCTCCCGCTTGCGCGAGAGGACCATGCTGGTGATCTCACCCTCGGGCGGGGCAAATACCGGCGCACTGAGCTGGCCCGAGTTCAGGTCCAGCGAACGCAGCACCCCGCGATCCTCCGTCGTGTAGTCGAGCAGATAGGCGGTGTGACCGTCGCCCAGCAGGGCCTGGACGTCCCAGCGGACATCCGTAACATCAAAGGTCTTGATCACCTGCCAGGCCTGATCGTTGCGCTCCCGGATCAGGAATTCCTGTTTCAATCCCTCGGTCCGGGTGGTCAGGCGCTGGTTGCCGTCACGGTCAAACCAGCCGGCGCTGTAACCTTCGTCCAAACCCACGATCTGCGCCCGGCGGCCCGTCTTGACGTTCACCTTGTAGACTGTCGGGGTGGGGTTGCGCGGCATACTGGGATTGATCCGGCGGGCATCGGATTCATCGGTGAAACCCGTGATCAGGATGTGATCATCGCTGGCCACGAAGCGGTCAACGAGGTTGCCGAAGAAGATGGACTGGTCGTCCCTGGTCCGCCGCGGCTCCAGGATGCGCTTGTAGGACTTGCCCTGCAGGTCGACGGAGGCCAGCAGGGGGATTTCATGGCCCTCGATGGCTGACTGAAACAACAGGCGGTCGTTGCCCTTCCAGAATAAGCTGGTGATGTTCTCGTCCGAGAAGTGGACCGGCACGGTGAGGTTGCCGGTCTTGGTGTCGAGCACGGCGATGCTGTAGCGGCCGTTGTTCGGGGCGATCATCGCCACCTTCGTGCCGTCCGGGGAAATGGAGGCCTGGCTGATAGACTGGTTGTCGAAGAAAAGGGAGAGCGGCAGCAGCGGGACAGGCGCGGGCTCGGCGGCGTGCAGCAGGCCGGCCAGAGTGGCGCCGACGAAGAGCGGCAGGAGGCGAAGGGAGATGCGGTGCATGGGGAGTGGGTGGGCGGAGGTGGAGACGGGGCGAGGCGAAAAAAAGCCGGGCCCTGTGCAGGCCCGGCTCGTAAATCGAAGCGATGTTAACCGAACACGCTTAGAACTTATAGGTCAGGTCGAAGTAGTAGAACCGACCGATCGGATCGTAGGCGTTGATGTCGTGGTTCTGGTTGCCTTCCGAGAAGATGAACGGCGGATCCTCGTCGAGGGCGTTGTTCACGCCCGCGCCGATCGACATGCCCTTCAGCCAGCGGTTGCTGGAACCGGAGAAGCTGTAGCCGAGGCGAGCATCCCAAGTGGAGTAGGCCGCGACCTCCGGGTCAGGGGTGACACCAGCAGCCACATCGTTCAGGGTTGGGATGTAGGTATTATTCAGGCCGGCGGACCAGCCTTTGAAGTTCCAGCCGAACTGCGTGTAGATGCGATAACGAGCATAAACGCTTGTGCCGGAATAGGAACCGGCATAGTCGAACGGACTGTCCGTCGGCAGGCTCTGGATGACATACTCGTCGAGGTAAACACCCGAGAGACGGGCACTCAGCATACCCCAAGTCTTGGTGTCGTATTTATAGGACACCTTCACGTCAGCGCCCGACTGCCAGACGCCGGCAATGTTCACCAATTTGTTGGTGATCCAGACCTCATCCGAGGGACGATTGCTCATCTGACCCGGGGTCGTGATGGCCGCGCCCGTGCCGAAGTAGGTCTCACCCGAGAGACTCTGGCCGAGGCGGACGAGTGAGGCATACGGGGAAGCCGTGCCGAGTTGCTCGACGTTGCTGACGATGAGCGAGGAGGATATGGAGGACACGAGGTCGCGCTCGTCGATGTTAAACCAGTCGGCGGAAACCTCGAGACCCTTGAGCGCGCCCTTCGGCGACCAGACCACACCGGCGGTCCAATTGCGCGACTGCGAAGGAACGAGCGCCGCGTTCGAACCGGAGGAGGAACGATACTGGCGGGAGCCGGTGGTCACACCGAGCGAATTGCCCGAGGCGTCGTAGCGGGTGATATTGATGCTGGGAGTGAACCCCGCGGAAACCGGCCCGAAGAGATTATAGAGCGACGGGGCGCTGAACGACTCCGAGTAGGTCGCGCGGACGGCGAACTCGTCGTTGAACGGCAGCCAGCGGATCGTATACTTCGGCACGAACGGATCGGTCGTCTTGTTGTAGAGCTCCTTGCGGGCGGCGACGGACAGCTCGAGGATATGGGCACCCTTGATGGCGTTGCTCTTGTCGAAAATCGGCACGCGCACTTCGGCGAAGAAGCCGTCGACGCTCGAGTTGGCCGTAAACGGCTGACGGGGCGTGGCTCCGAGCCAGCCACCGCTCTGGTCGTAGCGATCATTGGTGAAGTCCAGGGACTCACGGCGGGTGTCGGCACCGAAGCCGACGGCGATCGGGCCGCCGGGCAGGTCGAACACTTCGCCCGTGACGCGGAAGTCAAAGCCCACGAGTTGGCTCTGGAAGTCGCGGAAACTGGTGCCGATGAAACCCGCGATCACACCGGGAGCCTGCACGCGGGCAAACGGATTGTAGGTGAGGTTGGCGATGGCGGCCGTGTAGGCCACGGCGTCGATCAGGCCGTTGTTGCGGAACTTCGTGGTCGTGTTGTTGAAGTTGGCCGCAGCCTCGTAGCGCCAGCTGGTGTCAGCCAGGCTGCCCTTCACACCCACGACCCCGCGAGTGGCGAAGTTCTCGGCATTGTAGACGCGCGGGAAATCGACGAAGCGATTGCGGGCGGTCACCTGCACGTCAAACGGGTTGGTCGCCGTGGCCCCGGGAACCGCGCTGTTCACCGGCTGGGCGTTGAGCACCGAACGGGTCTCGGTGGTCGAGTAGATGAAGTCGGCAAACAGCGTCGTGTTGTCCGTCAGGCGGTGATCGATCGCGGCGACCACGCTGCGACGCTGGGCGTCGATCAGCATGGTGGGCTTCTCGGCCAGATCGAAGAACTGGGCGACCGCACCTTGGGTCAGCGGGCCCTGATAGATACCGGCGGCGACCAGCTGGGCGGCCGTCAGGTCGGTGTTCAGCGGCGGCGCATTCAGAGTCGGATTCAGGTAATAGAAGCTGTTGCCGATGTTGAGCGAGCCGGCGAAGGTCGGCGTGCGGAACTGGCCCTTGGCCCAAGGACGATCCTTCTGGAGCACAGGATCGCTCTTCTTGTATTCCGTCGAGATGGTGACGTTGGTCTTGTCCGTGCCGGCGCCGAACACGCCCGAGTAGCTTTTCTCGGCGTATTTGCCGTCAGCCGGGCTGAAGCCATAGCGGCCACTCACTTCGCCACCACGATAGTTGGTCTTCAGGATGATGTTGACCACGCCCGAGACCGCGTCCGAACCGTAGGTCGCGGAAGCGCCGTCGGAAAGGATTTCGATGCGCTCCACGGCCGAGACCGGGATCAGGCTGACGTCGACGAAGTCGGCACCACCGCTCGCCGTGACCGGCGAGACCGCTGCACGACGACCGTTGATCAGCACGAGGGTCGCACGGTTGCGCAGCGAGACCGCCGAGCCACCGTTGGACGAGCCGGAACTGATGTTACCGTTGTCCGAACCGATGTTGTTGGCGCCGTAGAAGTAGGGCTCGGTCTTTTTGAGGACGGCCAAGAGGTCGGTATTAACGCCCGACTCCTTGATATCGATCGCGCTGATGACCGTCACCGGGATAGCGGGAGAGTTAGCAGCGATCGGGATGAGCGAGCCGGTGACCGTGAAGGTCTCAAGCTTGAGCGTCTCATCCTTCTTCTCGCTAGCGGCAGTCGTCTGGGCAAAAGCGGCCGAGGCCGCGAACAGGGAAAGCCCGGCGCCAAGCAGCGCCAAAGGCTTCCGTAGGTGTCTTACGGAGCTGTAGTTCATAGTTCGGTGTGTTGTGTGTAAGAAAAAACCAGCTAAACGGCTAATTTCTTGCGGCCATACGCTCATCTTTAACGATGAAATTCAACCTATTTTACAGTACATTTGGTGACATTTTTCGTATTGCGGCTTCGCGGCGCCCGGCATGCCCCCACGCCCCCCCCTGAGTTGCCTAGTAAATCAACCCAGGCGATGGTCCCTCCCCGTCAGCGGCACCTAACGGACGCGCTTGACGCGAATCCACAGCCCTTCCTTGACCAGGGTCATTTTCCAGCCGCCTAGGCGGGATGGCCTGATTTCCACTTCCGGATCCACCATCAGGGGGAAAAACCGGCTCTCGGATTGATCCTGTTGCCAGACCTGATCGTTCGCCAAGGTGAAGCGCGTGCGCCCCGTCCAGCCGCGAAACTCACCGCTGATGCGCGTACGGATGACTTCAGTTTCGTCGTCCTCCCGTGGGGCCAGGCCGATGCTGGTCTTCTTTTTCTCCTGGGCCTCCGCCCGGGCCTCGGCCCGGCCTTCTTCGCGGGCCTTTCCCGTGATCACCGGGATCGCTTGGTTCGCCTGGCGCTCGGCAAAGCGCCGGGCGAGCCGGTCAATCAGGGCTCGCTGCTCGTCACTGAGTTGGTCGTAACCGGCAGCCTTGCGCTCGTCCGGCGTGAGCTGCCGCCAGAAATCATCCGCCGCCGCGACCGGAATGGTCAGCGCCGCCACCAATGCCACCATCGGAATAAATCTCATGGCCAAAGCATGCAGCAGACTCCTTTCCGATTCCATTTCTTTATGCCGGGCAAGAAAAAGGCGGCCCGTTGCCGGGCCGCCTTGGGAGTAATTAAGCGTGTGCCGCTTAGAAGCTATACTTGGCCTCGACGAAGATCAAACGGCCGATCGCACTGTAGGTGGCGATATCGCCGTTGCTGCTGGTGTCGGTGCCCTTGTTCATCGGCAGACCCTCGTTCAGCACGTTCTGCGCGCCAACGCGGACGGTCAGGCCGCTGAGCCACTTAAACTCCGAGCCAAAGGTGTAGCCCCCGGAGACGTCGAAGGCGTGGTAAGCCTCGACGTGGTCGTCGGACGCAGCCGGAACACCCGCCCCGGCCGGGATACCGTTCTCATCCGTGGTGGAAGGAATGAAGGTCCAACCCAAGGTGCCGCGCCACTTGCCACGGCTCCAAGCCACACTCGTGTAGGTCTGCCACTCTGGGGTGGTGCCATTGGTCGCACTCGTCAGGCCCACGGTCTCATACGGATCCACGTCGGGCAGGCTCTGGACGGTATAGGAATTATACCAGGCGCCCGCGAGGGAGAAGTCGAACTTGCCGAAGGCGTCCGAATTATAGGTGTATTTCGCCATCAGATCGACACCGGAGAGGTTTACGCCCGCGATGTTCGTCAGCGTGTCCGTCACGTAGATGTTGTCGATGGCGATGTTACCGACCTGACCGGCGGCCGTGATCGGCGTGCCCGTGGTGAAGAACGCGTTGTTGCCGGAGGTGGTGCCGCGGCGAACAAAGCTGGCATAGGGCGACGCGGTGCCGAGCAGTTCGACACTCCCCAAGATGGTGCTCGTTCCGATCGAGGAGATCAGGTCGGTCTGCTTGATGTCGAAGTAGTCCATCGTGACCGAGAAGCCCTTGACGGCCTTAGGCGAGTAGACAAAGCCGAAGGTGTAGCTCTTCGACCGCGCAGCCAGCAAGTTCGGATTGGAGCCGGACTTAGCATTGGCTTGGCCGGTAATATTCGGGCCGCCGCCGAAGCGGGGCAAGTTGAGCGCGCTGGTGAAGCCGACGCCACCGGGGCCGAACAGATTGAACAGGGTCGGAGCGGCAAAGGACTTCGAATAGGTGCCGCGGATGGCCAGTTGGTCATCCACCGGGAGCCAGCGGAAGGAGAACTTCGGCACGAGTGGGTCATCCGTGTCGCTGTAGATTTCCTTACGCACGGCTGCCGTCAGCTCAAGCAGATGGGCCCCATTTTGCTTCTGGTCGCCGCCGAAGACCGGGATGCGGACCTCAGCAAACATCGCCTTCACATCACGACCGGAGTTAAAGGGATCGAGCGTCGTCGCCGAGTCCCAGCCGAAGGTGTTGGCCTGGCTGTTGCGATCGGCCGTCTGGTTGAGGGTCTCTGAGCGGTATTCGACGCCAGCTGCGAAGCCGAGCTCGCCGCCAGGAAGATCCACCAGCTTGCCGGTGAGGCGGGCGTCGTAGGTGGTGAGGGTGGAGGTAGCCGAGCCCAGCGCCGTGCCGAACATTCCGGAAGCCGCCACGGCCCCAGTGGCCTGGATGCGGCGGAAGTAGTTGATCGATCCGTCGGCCGTCACTATCTGGCGAGTCGCCGTGTCGATCACGCCTTCGTTGCGGTATTGCTGGTTGATGATGTTCTTGTTGGCCGCCGTCTCCCAGTTGAAACCGTCCCCAAAGGAACCCTTCATGCCGATCACACCGCGAATGCTGGTGGTGTCGTAGAAATACTGACGGGGATTGCTCAGGAAGCGGTTGCGGGCGGTCACGGTGACATCAAACGGGTTGTTGAAATCGGTGGCCGGTGAACGGAAGTTCGTGGGCTGCGCGTTCAACTGCGAGAACGTGTTCGTCATGGTATAAAGCATGTCGCCAAACACCGTAACGTTGTCCGTAAACTTGTGGTCGAAGTTGATCGTGACGCTCTTGCGCTCACTGCCGAGAACCAGCGTAGGATACTTCGAGAGGTCAAAGGAGTATTGAGCCTCCGCACCAAGACCGCTGATCAGGTTGCTGCTGCTGGCCAGGGGGATGTAGGTGCCATTGGCCACCAGCTGCGCGGCGGAAAGATGGGTGCCGGGGTTCGGCGGGGCGTTCAGTGAAGGATTAAGCACATAGAACTGGCCGCCAATGTTGACGATACCCGCAAAAGTGGCCGTGCCATAGATCGGCGAACTGAAGCTGCGTTCATACTGCTTCAAAGGATCCTGCATATACCACTCGGCTGAGATGGTGATGCCGGTCTTGTCGGTGCCCGTGCCGCCGACGAGGGAGAATTTGCGCTCGGCCCACTTGCCCTTGTTGTCAGAGAAACCGTAGTGGCCGGACATCTCAAAGCCCTTGAAGTCAGACTTCAGGATGATGTTCACCACGCCCGCGACGGCATCGGTGCCGTAAATAGCGGAGGCGCCATCCTGAAGGATTTCAATGCGCTCGATGGCACCGACCGGGAACAGGTTGACGTCCACGTATTGGAAGCCACCCGAGGCCAAAACCGGGGCATACGACACCCGGCGTCCGTTGAGGAGCACCAGCGTCTGGGTGTTGCGGAAGGCCACTTGGGAACCGCCGCCCGTCGCACCACTGCTGATGTTGGCGTTCGTGTTGCCCAAGTTGCCGTTACCCGTGAACTGAGGAGAGGCTTTCCGCAGGATTTCCATGACGTTGGAAGTGACGCCAGTGTTCTCGATGGCCTTGGAATCCAAGATGGTGACCGGGATCGCCGTGGCCGTCCCGGCTATCGGAATATAGGAGCCGGTAACGACATATTTTTCCAGTTTGACCGTATCATCGGTAGCCGCAGCCGTTTGGGCAAAAGCGGCCTTAGCCGCGAACAGGGAAAGCCCGGCGCAAAGCAGCGCCAAAGGCTTCCGTAGGTAACTTACGGAGCTAATGTTCATAGTTCTCAGGTGTTTGTGTTGGTAGGAAACTACCCGTGACCGGCTAATTTCTTGCGACGAAATGAACTATTTAAGCGACCAACAGCAATCTATTTCTGCGGTTGTAAAAATTCATAACTTGCAACTGAGGCAATTAATGCCACCAAGTCCACCAACAGGTTATGAAGCTAAATCAATAATTACCCGGCCCGGTTAGCTTTCGCTCGAACACCCCGTTAATTCCGACAGGCCGCAGAACCGTCAGCTCTATGCCCCCGCTATCAGCCTCCATTATGACAACAGACTCCAACTACGCACTCCCGGGGTTACGACACGCGTTAAGCTTGGCCGCAGCCCTGGTTCTCTCGGTCGTCTTACCGGCCCAGACCCCGGCACACCTCCCTGTGGAAACACTGTTTGCCGAAGCGGAGATCAGCTCCGTGCAGGTTTCTCCTGACGGCAACAAGCTCGCCTTTCTCACCACCCTGGCCAGCGGCAAGGTCGGCATTGCGCTGATGCATCTCGACACAGGCAAAATTGAGCCGTTGGTTGGCGCCAAGGATGAAAATTACGAGGGCTTTTTCTGGAAAGGCAGCGATTGGATTGTTTTCGGTGGCGATATCGGCGGCAATGAGTCCAGCGCGCTGCGTTCCATCAGCCTGAGCAAGCGCAAGGTGGTCCCGCTGGCTGATTCCTACGATGAACGCTTTGCCGATCGGGCCAATGCCGCCGGCATCGTGGATGAACTGAAGTTTGCTCCCCACCATCTGCTGGTGTCCGGTCCGAAAAGCGCGGGCAGTTTCAACGGCGCAATCTGGAAGCTGGACATCCGAACCGGCGAGCGCCGGTCCGCGACCGGCTATGAACCCAAGGCAGACACCCTGGAGATTGCAGTTGATAATAGTGGCGTCGTCCGCGCGCGCAGCTACCTGCTGGGCGCCAAGGCAATTTTTGAAGTCCGCCCCACTGCTGAAGATGGTTTTGTCAAGGTCGCCGAATTCCCCGCCAACGAACCCAAATGGTCGTTCCGCCGCTTTGCGGCCGATAACGAAACCCTCTATCTGATCACCAACGACCAGACCGATACGGGTGCCCTGCACACCTTCAATGTTCGCACCCGCCAGCTCAGTCCGGTGCTCTTCCACACCCCGAAGGGCGAGATTGGCAGCGTCCTGTTGTCCTGGGATCGGAGCAAATTCTATGGCGTCAGTTTTGAAACGGACAAGGTCCACTACAGCTTTGCCGATCAGGGCCGGGCCAACCTGCAGCAGACCATCGACGCTTCCCTGCCCGGCACCCACAATACCGTCACCAGTATTTCCGAGGACGAAAAGGTCGTGATCGTGCTCGCCTCGAGTGATCGCGATCCCGGCACCTACTATGTGCTCAATCTGCGCCAGCCCGCCCTGAAGATGATCGGGAAAATAAATTCACGCATCAAGCCCGCGGACATGCGACCGATGGAGCCCATTTCCTTCCAAGCCCGCGACGGACTCACGCTACACGGCTACCTCACCCGGCCGGCCGGCTCAGAGGGCAAGCCCGGTCCGCTCATCATCAACCCCCACGGCGGGCCCTTTGGTCCGCGTGACCAATGGGGTTTCAATCGCGAAGTGCAACTGCTCGCCAACCGCGGTTACGCCGTCCTCCAGGTAAACTACCGCGGCTCGGGCGGCTATGGTTATTCCTTCCAGAAAGCCGGCCAGCGCGAGTGGGGCGGAAAAATGCAGGACGATCTCAGCGACGGCGTGAAATGGGCCATCGCCCAAGGCATCGCCGACCCCGACCGCGTGGCCATCTACGGAGCCAGTTATGGTGGTTATGCCGCCTTGGCCGGCGTCACCTTTACCCCGGAACTCTATTGCTGCGCTATAAATTATGTGGGCGTTTCGGACCTGAATCTGATCACCAGTTGGGCGAAGGGCCGTGCCGGTCGGGGCAACGACATGTTTTATCGTGAGTGGGTGGGTGACGACAAGGAATACAAATTCAGCCGGTCGCCGGTAAACTTCGTCGAGCGCATCCGCGTGCCAACTCTCCACGCCTACGGTTACAATGATCCCCGGGTGGAGATTGAAAACTGGACCCGGTTGGAGCCCAAACTCAAGCAATACGGCAAAACCTATGAGATCATCATTCAGGGCGACGAGGGCCATGGCTTCCGCAACGAAGCTGGCCGCATCGGCTACTACGCCCGGTTGGAAGCCTTCCTCGGCAAATACATGGGGGGCGGGAATTCCTCCACCCGGCTCGGACCCTTGAAGGTTCTGGAGCTGCCGGCGAAGGAGAAGAAGAACTGACCCTGGTCGCGACTGATTCTATTTTTGCCGCAGGCGGAGTCCATTGACTCCGCCTGTTTCGTCTCCGAAACTCCGGGCGTCGTCTCCCGTGGCCCTGATGCTCAACCAAACCCACGATCCTGCGCGCCTCAGCTGGATTGAATCCGCCAACCACGCTGAGGCGGATTTCCCCCTGCAGAGCCTGCCGTTTGGCGTTTTCCGCGCCGCCGGCAACCTCACGCCCCGGATCGGCGTCGCCATCGGCAACCAGATTCTCGATTTGACCGCAGCTGCTGAACTGGACTTTCTCCCAATCGCGGCTCGGACCGCCTGCCAGCAACCCACCCTCAACCCGCTGATGGCCGCCGGCCCCGCGGTGTGGACCGCACTCAGGGCCCGGTTGAGTGAGTTGCTCGGTGTTGACTCCTGTCCCGCCCCCTTGCGCATCCAAGTCGAACGCTGCCTGGTCCCGCCAGCCGGCGTCACGATGCTGCTGCCGGCCGCCATCGGTGACTACACGGATTTCTACGCATCCAGCTTTCACGCCACCAATGTCGGCAAGCTGTTCCGGCCCGACCAGCCGCTCCTGCCCAACTACAAATGGGTGCCCATCGGCTACCATGGCCGCAGCTCCTCCATCGCGATCAGTGGCACCCCGGTGCGTCGTCCCCACGGGCAGAGCAAACCGGCGGACCAACCGGCACCAACCTACGGCCCGAGCCAGTCCCTCGATTACGAACTGGAACTCGGGGCCTTCGTCGGCCCGGGCAACCCCCGGGGCGACTCCATTCCGCTCGCCGCGGCCCCCGGCCACCTTTTCGGTGTTGTGCTGCTCAACGACTGGTCGGCCCGCGATCTCCAGTCCTGGGAATACCAGCCGCTCGGGCCCTTCCTCGCGAAAAATTTCGCGACCACGATTTCGCCGTGGGTCGTGACGATGGAGGCGCTCGCCCCGTTCCGGGCGCCGGCTTTCGTCCGTCCGACGGGCGATCCAGCGCCCCTGCCCTACCTTGCCGATGAGCATGATGCAGCCCACGGCGGCCTCGCCCTCAACCTCGAGGTCCGGCTGCTCACGGAAAAAATGCGCGCGACCGGCACCGCCCCGCACCCCCTGAGTTCCGGCAGTTTTCAGCAGATGTATTGGACGCTCGCCCAGCTGCTCACGCACCACGCCAGCAACGGCTGCAACCTGCAACCGGGCGACCTGCTGGGCAGCGGGACCGTCTCCGGCCCGACGCCTGGCTCCCGTGGCTGTCTGCTCGAACTCACCGCCCGCGGCACCGAACCGCTCCGCCTGCCCAACGGCGAAGTCCGCCGCTTCCTGGAGGACGGCGACGAGGTCATCCTGCGCGGCTACGCCGAACGGCCCGGGGCCCGGGGCATCGGCCTCGGCGAATGCCGCGGCCGCGTGCTGCCCGCCGCCGGCTGAAGTCGGGCAGCCATGCCGTTGCCTGCTTGGTTGGGAGCGAAACCGCTCGGACTGGATCGGGTGCAGGGTCGGCGCTGGCGCCGACCTCGGCCACGTTCCCCAGCAAGGTCGCCGCAAGCAGCGAGCCTACATTCGGCCGGCCAAGAGGCTATCCGAACCCCGCGGTGGAAGACCCTTGGTGGGCCAGCGACCTTGGTCGCGCCAGAGCAGATGTGCGCGTGCAAGCACGCCGCCCACGGCCAGATTCGTGGTTTTCGGATAGGCCCTAAAGCCGCGCCTTGTATTTTTCCGCCAGCTCCAGCGCCATGTCGGCGTCGCGCGCCGTCACGGTGAAGTGGCCCATTTTGCGCCCGGGCCGCGCCTCAGCCTTGCCGTAGAGATGCAGCCGCACGTTCGGCTGCGCGAGCAGGGTGTCCCACTTGGGTTCGCCGTTGGCCCACGCGTCGCCGAGAATGTTCACCATCACGACGGGCGACGACAGCGTCACCGCGCCGAGCGGCAGCCCGCAGATGGCGCGTACCTGTTGCTCGAACTGCGAGGTCATGCACGCATCCAGCGTCCAGTGGCCGCTGTTGTGCGTGCGCGGCGCCAGCTCGTTGACCAGCACCTCACCGGTCTTCGTGACGAAGAGTTCCACGCCCATCACGCCGACGAGGTTGATCTTCTCCGCGATGAGGCGCGCGAGCTTCTCCGCCGCGGCCGTCACCGCCGGGGTGACCCGGGCGGGCACAATCGAAAAATCCAGGATATGGTTCGTATGGATGTTCTCCGCGATCGGGAACACCCGCACCGCCGCGCCGGGCGAGCGCGCCACGACCGCCGACACCTCGCAGGCAAAGTCAATGAACTGCTCGATGACGACCGGCTGGCCGGCGAATTTCTGCACGGCCGCGGGGATGTCGGCCTCGGTCATGACCTTGAGCTGGCCCTTGCCGTCGTAGCCGAAGTCCGCGGTCTTCACCACGCAGGGCACGCCGACCTCGCGGATGCCGGTTTCCAGTCTTGTCGCCGGGGTCGCTGACCCCGGTCCGGGCTCCGCGAGCCCGGCTACCTCGATCTCGGAGAATCTGGCGTGCGGAAACTTATGGTCGCGTAGCCAGCGTTTCTCGCGCGAGCGGTTCTGCGTCGTCTCCAGCACGCTCCAGTGCGGCCGGAGGAGCGTGACCGCCTCGATCGCCTGCAAGGGCACGGCCGGCACGTTCTCAAACTCGTAGGTGACGACGTCGCACTCCTGCGCAAAGGCCGTCAGCGCCGCGGTGTCCTCGTAGGGGGCGTTGACCTCCTTGTGGCTCACAGCGCCGGCGGGACAGTTGGCCGCCGGCTCGTAGACCTGGACCCGGTAACCGAGCCGCGTCGCGGCCTGGGCCAGCATGCGGCCGAGCTGGCCGCCCCCGAGCACGCCGATGGTTTTCCCGGGGAGAATCGCCTGGCCCGCGCTCACGGCAGCTTGGTCCGGAGAACCTTATTGGTCTGCGCCGCGCGGAATTTCTCCCACGCCCGCTTCGTTTTCTTGTCCGACTGCGCCAGCAGGGAGGCGGCGAAGAGCGCGGCGTTGATGGCCCCGGCCTTGCCGACCGCGAACGTCGCGACCGGCACGCCGCCCGGCATCTGCGCAATGGAAAGCAGCGAATCCAGACCGTGCAGCGCCTTGGACTCCACGGGCACGCCCAGCACGGGCAGCGTGGTGAGCGAGGCCGTCATGCCCGGCAGGTGGGCGGCGCCGCCGGCACCGGCGATGATGAGTTTCAGTCCGCGCTTCTCGGCCGACTCGGCGTAACTGACCATGAGCTTCGGCGTGCGGTGGGCGCTGACAATGCGTTTCTCGAACGGCACGCCCAGCGCGGCGAGGGTCGCGGCGGTGTGCGACATCGTTGCCCAGTCCGAGGAGCTGCCCATGATGATTCCGACAAGTGGTGATGACGCCATAAGCTTGAAGCGCTAAGCTGTAAGCTTGGAGTGGCCAAGTCCAGCAAAGGAAAAGGCCGGGCGCGCACCCGGCCTTTGCTCCAAGCCTATCCGAAACCAGCGGACGAAGAGCCTTGGTGGGCCAGCGACCTTGGTCGCGCCAGAGCAGAAGTGCGCGGGCAAGCACGCCGCCCACGGCCGAATTCGTGGTTATTCGGATAGGCTCTTAAAGCTTATCGTTTATTGCTTGAAGCTCTTACAGCAGCGGCGTGCCCTTCGGCACCCGCACGATGGTCGTGCCGGCGATCTTGTCGTGCCAGGATTGCTTCTCGTCGTCGAAGGCGACCCAGATGAAACCCAGGCCGGCGACGAACAGCGAGAGGAAGCCGCCGAGGGTCCGCACGACGGCCACGCCCCAGTCGATGGGACGGTCGTCGAGCCGCACGACCTTGAGGCTGCAGATGATGCCACCGATGGTCGTGGCCTTGGTCGCCCACATGGCGGCGCAATAGGCGGCGAACCAGAACGGGAACACGCCGAAGCCGCTCCAGATATTGCCCAGGAAGCCGCACAACATGCCGATCAGGATGGCGTCGAGCACCACCGCCGCCAGCCGGATCCAGAACCCGGCACGCGGCAGGGTGGCCGAGGAAATGACCGGCGGCAGCAGCACGGTCGGGACTGCTTCAGGTGCGCCGGCAACCGTCGCAGCGAAGGCCGCGGCCACCGGGGTAGCCACGACCGCCGGCTTCGGCGGGCGACTGGCCTTGAACATCAGGATCAGGGTGTAGACCACCACACCCAGACCAAGGATGCCCATCAGCTTATAGAGGACGAAACCGCCGATCGGGACAGTGTAGAGCAGGAGCATGATCACGCCGCCGATCAGCACGCCGAACACGGGATGCGCCAGCGGGCCGTCGCCGAGCAGCTTGGTGAAGCGCCGGCCCAGCCAGGCCAGCATCACGATCTTGCCGAAGATCGCGGCGAAAAACAGCCCGAGCGAAAACAGCGGCAGCAATATGAAGCCGATCACGAGGGTCAGCGTCAGCACCAGCAGCAGGTAGGCGACCGGCGTGAGCAGCATCGTGAGCAGAGCGGCAAGCAACGAGGAGCCGGGCCGCTGCTCCAGCGTGTCCACGCACTTCTGCACGCCGGTGGGTGCGATCAGGGCGATCAGCGCGTAAAAGGCCAGGAGGCCGAATGCAATATACCACGCCCACAGCAGGCGGCTGTCGAACGCCAGCGGCCGTCCCATCAGCAGGCACTTGGTGAACCAAATTCTCAGCCCCTCGACGTCGCCAAGCGGCCGGAAATTGAAGACTTCCTGGGTGCTGCCGTGAATCTGGGCGCCGGGTGCCCGGATGATTTTGCCGAAAATCACGACCGCCTCGCCACCCACATCGGCCTCGGGCCCGAGCACGAGGTCGCCGTAGACGGTGACCACCTCGCCCTTCACCTTGCCGTTGATGGTGGTCGTGCCGAAGACCGACACTGCCTCACCGTCCACGGTGCCATTGACCGTGGTGTTGCCGAAGATCGAAACCGCGGCGGCCGTCAAATGACCATCAACCGTGGTGCTGCCGAACACCGTGACCGCCTCGCGCTGCGTGCGGGTGGCTGAAATTGTCTGGTCACCGAAATGAGGCGCCACTTCGGCGCCACGTGAACCGGAACTGCGGTTGCGCCGGTCGGACTTCTTTTTGGCCGGCGTGGTGGACGGTTCCTCCGTGGTGCCCAGTTCGCGGAGTTCGCCGTCGGCTTTCTTCTCCTCGGGTGCGACCGCCTTGTCGTCGGCCGGGGCGGCCTCGTCGGTTTTTTCCGCAGCCGGCGTCCCGGCCGGCGCGGCGGGCTCTGTCGCCGCGGGTTCGGCGGGGATCACGACCGGGGTGGGTTCCGCGGGTGCCGGCGGCGCGGGCGGGACGTCCTGCGCGTGCAGCACCGGCCACAGCGCCAGGGTGAGCGCCAGCCAGCCGGCAAAAAGGAAGGGGTAACGGGACTTGCTCATGGGAAAAGGGTATCAGTTATTGCGGTAAAGGGTGCGGTAGGCGGCGGCGCCGAGGCCGAAGAAGGTGGCATACAGGGCGGCGACAAACGCCAGCCCGCCGTAGAGCCACAGCGGCGGGATGCTCGCGATGGTCTCGCCGACATAGCTGGTCATCCAGCGGAAGACATGGCAGAGCGCGGCGGCACCGGCGAAGCGTTCGCCGGCCGCGGCGGTCAGGGCGCTGGTGTCGGCCCCTTGGGTGATCAGGTAGAACGCGGCGATGGCGGCGCCGCTCACGCCGGTGGCGACGCCGAGGAAGGCCGCCTTCACGGCGCCCGGCCAGTAGGCCCAGGACTTGTGATACCAGGCGACGGTCGCCTGGTGCTCAATCGCGGCAAGGACGCGCGATTCCAGCGAAAGGGGCGCCTTGCGCAGCGGGAGGCTGCGCAGTTCGCGGTGGACGAGTTGCTCGAGCTGTTCGGACGACTGGGTCCGGAGGGCGAGGCGCGCCTCCACGGCGGCCTGCAGGCGCGTCTCGAAGCCTGCCGGCGCTTTGCGGGGCGGCAGGCCGCGCAGCTCGCGGTGGATGAACTTTTCCAGCTCTTCAGGTGTCATTTTTTCGTTCATGGGGCACCTTCAGTTGGCAAAACTTTCGTGACTGGCGCCGCTGCGCCCCAGGATCTTCGCGAGGGCCTCGCGGCCGCGCAGGATGTCGGTCTTCACCTTGCTCAGGGATACGCGGGTCTTTTTGGCAATGTCCTCGTAGGGCATGTCCTCGAAATGATAAAGCACCAGCGGGATGCGCTGATGGTCGGGCAGTTTCTCCAAGGCGCGCTCGACCCACTCGCGGCGCTCGGAGGAATCGACGCCGGCGAAAAACGTGTCGGGCGCGGCGAACTCGACTTCCTTCTCGCCCCCCTCGTCGTCCTTGTGGACCAGGTCGGAGAAGAAGCTCCAGCGCTTCTTGTAGCGCTGGATGTGGTTGATCGAAAGGTTGGTCGCGACCGTCTTCAGCCAGCCGCCGGCGGACGGGCTGGTGCGGAGATTGTCGAAGTGCTCGTGCGCCTTGATGAAGACTTCCTGGGCAATGTCCTCCGCCTGCGTCTCGTTGCCGATGAGCCGCACTGCGGTGGAATAGACCATGTCTTGGTAGTTGCGCATGAACGTGGTGAAGTCGGGCGGGGCCGTTACGCCTTCGGGAGTGATTGTGTGCACTGGGGGATCTTCATTCATGCTAAGAACACGGCGACCTGTGGCAGAGTTGCAGAAACCTCCTGCCACGCAAATCACTTTACGCCAAGTCCATAAGAACCCAGAACACCCAACCGAAAGCAAAGTCGCACCCGGCGGCCGGCGCCATCCTAACGTGCCTGATTAGCCGCGGTTTTGCTCTGTTTGGCCGACCGGGCCGCCCTTGCCTATTTATGACACCGGGCGAAACTCCGCCGCAAACATCCCCATGTCCGCTTTCCTGACTCCCGACCCGAAAATCGAATCCGCCATCCGCGCCAAGGGCGAGCAGCTCTTCGCTCTCATGGACCAGCAGCCGCCCCCGGCGCTGTTCTCCAAGAAGGGCGCTTATGCCCGCCTGATGGAATGGTCCATGAAGGACCCGGTCTTCAAGACCCAGCTTTTCCGCTTCGTCGACGTCCTGCCCTCGCTCAACTCGTCCGCCGAGATTGTCCGCCACCTGCAGGAATACCTCGGCGACAAGGCCGTCGAGCTCAACCCCGCCCTCAAGGCCGGCCTCGCCGCCTCCTCCTTTGCCCCCGCCCTCGTCGCCACGCCGGTCAAGGCGCAGATCGTGGACATGGCCAGTCAGTTCGTCGCGGGCGAATCCGGCGAGGACCTGCTCAAGCAGATCAGGAAAAACACCAGGCTGGGCCTCGCCACCACCATCGACCTCCTCGGCGAAACCGTCCTCAACGACGCCGAAGCCGACGTATTCCTCAAGCGCAACCTCGAGATCCTCGACTCGGTCTCGAAGTTCTACGCGAAGGAGCCGACACCCTGCTTCAGCGACCTCGGGCCCAAGGGGGCCCTGCCCCGCCTCAACCTCTCGGTTAAAATCTCCGCGCTCACGCCCGACGTCCACCCGGCCGACCCGGAGAATTCCATCGCCGCCCTCAAGGAGCGTTTCCGCCCCATCCTCCGCCGCGCCACCGAGGTCGGCGCGCTCATCAACTTCGACATGGAGAGCTACAAGCTGAAGGACCTCACCCTCCAGCTCTTCAAGTCCATCTTCGAGGAGCCCGAGTTCCGCGCGCAGCCGGCCATCGGCATCGCCCTCCAGGCCTACCTGCGCGATTGCGAGGCCGACCTGCGCGACCTCGTCGCCTGGGCTCGCAAAAATAACCGCCCGCTCAGCGTCCGCCTCGTCAAGGGCGCCTACTGGGATTACGAGACCATCGTCGCCCAGCAGCGCGAATGGCCGGTCCCGGTCTGGCAGAAAAAACCCGAGTCCGACGCCAACTACGAGAAGCTCTCCCTCTTTCTCCTCGAGAACATCGACATCGTCACCCCGAATTTCGCCTCGCACAACGTCCGCTCCTGCGCCCACGTCATCGCCCAGGCCGAGCACCTCGGCATCGACCCGCGGGCCTACGAGTTCCAGGCGCTCTACGGCATGGCCGACGAGCTGAAGCTTTCGCTCCTCCAGCTGGGCCACCGCGTCCGCGAATACTGCGCCATCGGCGAGCTCCTCCCCGGCATGGCCTACCTCGTCCGCCGCCTGCTCGAGAACACCTCCAACGAAGGCTTCCTCCGCATCAAGAACATGGGCGAGGCCACCAAGGACCAGCTCCTCGGCAACCCGGTCAACGCCATCGCCGCCGCCCCCGCGCCCCTCGCGCGCGAACCGCAGGTGGAGCCCGCGCTCCGCGCGGGCTTGAACCCGCGAGGGACCGCCGGTTCCACCTTTAAGAACGCCGCCAACACCGACTACACGCAGGCCGCCAATCGCGACCAACAGCGCGCGATGCTGAGCGCTGTAGCCGGGGTCGTTGACCCCGGTCGCCCGGGCTCAACGAGCCCGGCTACAAAATTCCGCCTCGGCCAGAAATGGCCGCTCATCATCAACGGCAAAAAGATCATCGACCGCGAATACATCGCCTCCGTCAACCCGGCCAAGCCGTCGCAGGTCATCGGCTCCTGGGCCCGCGCCACAATCGCCGACGCCGAGGCCGCCGTCACCGCCGCGCAGGCCGCCTTCCCGAAATGGCGCGCCACCCCGGCCGACGACCGCGCGAAAATCCTCGAGCGCGCCGCCGACCTCATGGAGTCGCGCCGCCTGGAGCTGAACGCCCTCCTCATCCTGGAGGCCGGCAAACCCTGGATCGAGGCCGACGGCGACATCTCCGAGGCGATCGACTTCTGCCGCTTCTACGCCGTCGAGATGCGCAAGCTCGCGAAGCCCGTCGTCACCCAGTCCGTCCCCGGTGAGCGTTGCGTGCAGACCTGGACGCCCCGCGGCGTCGGCGTCGCCATCGCCCCGTGGAATTTCCCGCTGGCCATCCTCACCGGCCTCGTCGTCGCCCCGCTGGTCGCGGGCAACTGCGTCATCATGAAGCCCGCCGAGCAGACCTCCGTCATCGGCGGCGTGCTCATGGATCTCCTCACCGAGGCCGGCGTGCCGGCCGGGGTGCTCAACTTCCTCCCCGGTTTCGGCGAGGATGTCGGCGCCCACCTCGTCGGCCACCCGCAGGTCGATTTCGTCGCCTTCACTGGCTCGCGCGCCGTGGGCACCAAGATCTGGGAGACCGCGGGTAAGACCCAACCCGGCCAGCAGAACCTCAAGCAGGTCGTCTGCGAGATGGGCGGCAAGAACGCGCTCGTGATCGACAACGACGCCGACCTCGACGAGGCGATCCCGGCCGCGCTCTACAGCGCGTTCGGGTTCAGCGGCCAGAAATGCTCGGCGCTCTCCCGGCTCATCGTGCTGGAGGAAGTATATGACCACTTCCTCGAGCGCTTCCTTTCCGCCTGTGATTCCTTCCCCGTTGGCGACCCGGCGCTGCCCGGCACGATGGTCGGCCCGGTGATCGACGCCGAGGCCCAGAAGAAGATCCTCGGCATGATCGAGACCGGCAAGCAGGAGGCGAAGCTCGCCTTCCAGGGCAAGGCGCCCACCGAGGGCTACTTCGTGCCTCCGACCGTCTTCGTCAACGTGAAGCCCGGGCACCGCATCGCCCGCGAGGAAATCTTCGGACCGGTCGTGGCCGTGCTGAAGGCGAAGAACCTCGACGAGGCCTTCGCGCTCGTGAACGGCACCGACTACGCCCTCACCGGCGGCCTGTTCTCCCGCAGCCCGAAGGCGCTGGAGCGGGCGCAGAACGAGATGCTCGTCGGCAACCTCTACCTTAACCGCGGCTGCACCGGCGCCATCGTCGAGCGCCACCCGTTCGGCGGCTTCAAGATGTCCGGCGGCGGCACCAAGGCCGGCGGCAAGGGCTATCTCGAGAACTTCCTGTTCCCGCGTTCGGTCGCCGAGAATGTGATGCGCCGCGGTTTTACTCCGCCCGAGGAATAACCCGCTCGCCATTCTGGCTAGACTAGCCAGAATGGATCCGTGGCAAAAAACTGGCAGCTGCAGGAGGCGAAGAATCAATTCAGCACCGTCGTGGACAAGGCGCTGACCGACGGCTACCAAGTGGTCACCCGCCATGGCCAGCCCGCGGTGGTGATCATGGCGGTTGAGGATTTCCGCAAGCTCAAGCCCCACCGCCAGTCGCTGGTGGACTTTCTTGCCGATTCGCCCTTGGGGGCCTTGGGCGACCTGCCCAAGCGCCAGCGTGATGTGCCGCGCAAGGTGACGCTGTGAGCTGGTTGCTCGACACCTGCGTCATCTGCGAGCCGACCCGGACGAAGCCGTCGCCCCGGGTGCTGGGCTGGTTGCGCGCGCAGCCTGAAGAATCTCTTTATCTCAGCGTGCTGACCCTCGGGGAGATCCGCCGGGGCTGTGTCCGACTGCCGGCCGGACCCAAGCGCAAGGCCTTGGCGCGCTGGCTGGAGCACGATCTCGCCGAGCGCTTCGCCGGGAGAATTCTTGGTATTGATGCCTCCATCGCGGATTGGTGGGGCCGCCTGCAGGCTGGCGCTGATGTGAAAGGCCTGCCCCTGCCTGCCCTGGGCTCCCTGCTGGCCGCCACCGCTCTGGCCCATGGGTTGAGGGTGGTTACAAGGAACACCAGCGACTTCACCGCCACCGGTGCGGAAATGCTCAACCCTTGGGAATGATTTCCCGTGCAGGAGGAGGGCCTTAGGCCTCGCCCACAGCTCAAGCCGATCAATGCCCGGCGGCGGCCTGGTGTTCCTGGATATATTCCTGCTTGAGGCCGAGCTGCTCGGGCGCGTGCAGGACCAGCATCTTCATGCGGATGTCGGCGGGCACCGAGGCTGCGGTCGCCTTGGAGACCACGACCATCAGGCCGATGGCGAGCGGCACCGTCCAGATCGCCGGCTGTTCGCACAGGATGCGGATCAGCGGGTTGGCTATCCAAAAGGCCGCGAGATCGACCAGCTTCAGGTCGCTCAAGTTGATGATCGTCGTGCAGGCGAGCGCGGCGAGGCCGCCGCCGAGCATGCCGGTGGCCGCGCCCTTCATCGTCATGCCGCGCCACCACACGCTCATGAACAGCAGCGGGAAATAGCTCGCGGCCGCGATGGCGAAGGCCTGGCCGACCATGAAGTTGATCTGCAGCTGCTCGACCTGGGAACCGAGCCCGATGGCCACGCCACCGATGACGACGGCGGAGATCTTGAACATCCGCATGCGCTGCTCGGGCGTGGCATTCGGCCGGAGCATCCGGCCGTAGACGTCATGCGCCAGCGCGCCGGTCATCGAGACGAGCAGGCCGCTGAAGGTGCTCATGAACGCCGCGAAGGCGCCGGCGCAGGTGATACCGCTCAGGATGCTGCCCCACACGCCGCCGACCACGCGCGGCAGCTCGAGGACGATCTTGTCCGTGCCCTTGGCGCCGGTGGCGGCGTAGAGCTCGGGCATCAGGTTGCGGCCGATGACGCCGAACACCGGCGGAAACACATAAAAGACGCCGATCAGGATCATGACCCACATCGTCGTGCGTTTCGCCGCGACGCCGTCAGGGTTGGTGTAGAAGCGCACGAGGATGTGCGGCAGGCCGGCCGTGCCGCACACGAGTGCGATGATGAGCGAGTAAGTGTAGAGCAGCGAATAGGGCTTGGCCTCCTCGGCGGACAGGCCGGCGGCCTTGGCGGCCTTCGTCGTCAGCGGACCAAAGGGCGAGATCCACGGCGTGTCGGCCGGGGCCTTCTCGACAAGCGGCTTGCGCTCGACAGTCTGCGTGATCGCGGCCGGCGTGCCGGTGAGCTGGGCTGCGCCATCGTTCGCCTTCAGGTGCGCGCCGTAGAAACCGTAGACCGACATCACGACGAAGATCGGCAGACTGATCGCGAACATCTTTATCCAATACTGGAAGGCCTGCACGAGCGTGATGCCCTTCATGCCGCCGAGCGCGACGTTCAGCGTGATCACGGCGCCGACCAGCACCACGCCGCTCCAGTAGGGCATGCCGGGGAAGATGTAGGCGAGCGTCGTGCCCGCGCCCTTCATCTGCGGCATCGTGTAGAAGAAGCCGATGAACAACACGAAGCAGACGGCGATCTTGCGGAAGAGCGGCGAATCAAACCGGCCCTCGGCGAAATCCGGGATCGTGTAGGCGCCGAAGCGGCGCAGCGGCCCGGCGATGAAGAGCAGGAGAAACAGGTAACCGCAGGCGTAACACACCGGATACCACAGCGCGTCGTAGCCCGACGACATCACCATGCCGGCCACGCCCATGAACGAGGCGGCGGAGAGGTATTCGCCGGAGATGGCCGAGGCGTTCCAACCGACTGACACCGAGCGACCCGCGACGAAGAAGTCGCTCGCCGTCTTCGACGACTTCGCCGAGCGGAAACCCATCCAGACCGTCACCACCACGGTGACGAACGAAAAGGCGAAAATCCAGGGATCGACGCCCTCCAGAAAACCGAACCCGGGCAGCAGGCTCATGAGTCGAGCCTCCCTTTCTTGACCTGCGCGACCTCATCCTCCTCGAGCCAGATCGAGCGGCCGATGAAGAAATAGGCGATGGTCCAGACCAGCGGGAAACTCAGCACACCCAGCAACAGCCAACTCAGCGTGAAGCCCGCCACCCGCGTCGCCATGAGGGCCGGCGCGTAATAATTCAGCAGGGGCAAGCCGATGAGGCCGACGAGAAACGCGGCCGCGCAGGCCACGGACAGTTTCAGCTGGCGGCGCATGAGCAGGCGGAGGAACTCCTCGCTATGCACGGCATCCGAGGGCGACGGGGGCGTGGACATCGCGGAGGAACATGCGGGTGAGGCCGGCACAGGCAACCCGCTTTTTGTCTGTCAGTCAGTTATCTAGGTCTAACCTTCGCCCCGCTCCCGGGCCGCAAGCTGCCGGCCTAGAAATCCAGCACCTCGAGCGGGCCCAGCTTCACCTTGAGCCGGTCGTTGTAGGGCTTCACTCGTTCCCACTCGGTGCGGGTGTTGGTGAAAATGCCGCTCACCGGCACAAAGAGGAGCGACGCGCCGAAGCTGCCCGTGGCGGAGGTCATGACCGGGCCGTATTTTGGATCCACCACGGCAAAATCAGCGCTGGCCTCGCCCGCCTTGACCTTGGCGACGAGTTTCATGCGGAACGATTCGCGCAGGCGGAGCGAGATGTGCTCGACCTGCCGGGCCGTCTTGCCGACCACGACGCGGACCTCGAACTTGTCCACGGGAATGTCCTTCGTGACGGCTTTCAGCGCGGCTTCGTAGATCAGCCGGTCGCCCTCGTCCCGCAACACGCGCGGATTGTCCAGGTCCAGCGTCACTTTCCGGCCCTTCTCCGGCTTCGGCGCGGCGGGCTGGCCGGGCTCGGTCGCGTCCGCGGGCTCGGCGGTCCGGGCGATCCGCTCGCCGCGTTTCTCCCCGCGTTCGCGGTATTTCTTCAGCTGCTTTTCGGTCGGCGGCTTGCCCTCGATCTTGAGCGGCGTGTATTGCTCCAGCCAGGGCTTCGAGGGGTCGAAACGCACCACGGTCTCCTCGCGCACCTTGCCCTTGGTGGACTTCATGACCGTGGTCTCCGTGTAGGCCCAGTGTTCCGTGTCCTGGGTGGTGTTCTTGACCGCCTCCTTGAAGAGCCCAACCTCCTCGGGCGTCGCCGGCCGTGACGGATCCTCGGCGCGCCCGGTCGCGATCAGGCCCAGCAGGATCAGGGGAAATAAAAAACGCATGGCGGTAGGAACCATGCGTCGGAAATTTGTTTCGGCAATTATTTAGCGCGGGACTGCCGCCAGCGGCGCACCCCGAAGCAAGTCAGGCCGGCGCCCAGCAGGATGGCCCCGTAGGTGGATGGCTCGGGCACGGGCGTGATCTGGTTGTCGTAGCCCTGCCACTTGGTGTCGCTGCCCGCGTAGGTCGTGGGCGGCGTGCCGTCGGTGTCAAAGACGATCTGGTTCATCGGCGCGGCGCCCGTGGTGTCGAGCACCGCCCCGACCCAGTTGGCGGCAAAGAAGTAGTCCACCGCGTTCTGCCAGTTGAGGATCGTGAGCGTCACGCCTGCGCTGATATTGAGGTTGGCGACGTTCAGACTGCTGGCCGCGCCGGCAAAATCGATGGTGCTGTTGCCCGTGATGTTGAGCGTGCCCATGGTCAGATCGGCGTCGGTCAGCCGCAGGGTGCCGGCGTTGATGGTGACGACGCCCGCAAAGGCGTTGTCGACGTTGAACTGAAGCGTGCCAACGGCCAGGGTCAGATTGCCGCCAAAGCTAAGGTCACTGCCGATGGTCATGGTGCCGGTGCCGGCCTTGGTGAAGGTGCCGGTGCCGTCGAAGTTGCCGGAAAAGCTGGTGCTGGTGTTGTCGCCGCCGGCCGTGAGTGAACCGGCGCCCAGCAGGACATTGCCGCCCGTCGCGGCCAGTGACCCCACCGTCTCCGTCATGCTATTGACATCGAACGTGGCGCCGGAGGCCACGGAAACGGCGGTAAGGTTGGCAAGGCTGTCGCTGGTGCCGAGCCGGAGGGTGCCGGCACTGACGGTGGTGGCACCCGTGTAGGTGTTGGAGCCGCCGAGGGTGAGGAGGCCGGCGCCGTCCTTGGTCAGCGTGCCGGTGCCGGTGCCGATCGCCCCGTTGATGGTGGTGTTGCCCGCGCCGCCGACGGTGAGATTCTGATTGGTCGCCGTGATGGCGCCCCCAAGCGTCAGGGTGCCCGCGTCGGAGTTGATCCGGGCCCCGCCGGTGCCCAGGGTGACGGTGCCGGCCCAAGAGTTGTTGCCGCTGACGTTGCGCAGGGCGCCGCCGGCCGAGACGCCCGTGCCGATCAGCGAAAGCGCTTCGCTGCCGACGGTGATATTGTTTTGAATCTCGAGCGCTGCGTTGGCGGCCACGCTGGTGCCGGAACTCGCGGACCCGAGCGCCGAAGCATGCTGAATGTTGACCACCCCCGTGCTGATGGCCGTGGTGCCGCTGTAAGTGCTGTTGCCGGTGAGGGTCAACGTGCCGGCGCCGTCCTTGGTCAGCGTGCCGGTGCCAGTGCCGATCGCGCCGTTGATGGTGGTGTTGCCCGCGCCGCCGACGGTGAGATTCTGGTTGGTCGCTGTGATGGCGCCCCCGAGCGTCAGGGTGCCCGCGTCGGAGTTGATCCGGGTGGCGGCGCCGAGCGAAATCGCCCCCGCCCAGGAATTGCTGCCGCTGAGATTGCGCAACGCCCCGTCCGTGGACACGCCCGTGCCGGAAAGCGTCAGGGCCTCGGTGCCCACCGCAATCCCTCCCTGCACCTGCAGCGCCGCACCTGAAGCGACGGTGGTGCCCTTGGTGGGGTCGTTGGCTCCCGACTGACCGAGGGCAAGGGAGTTTTGAATGTTAAGGACGCCCGCGTTGATGGTGGTCGTGCCGCCGTAGCCGATGCTGTTGTCTCCCGTGATGGTCATCGTGCCGAGACCGGCCTTGATGATCGAGCCATTGTTGATGGTGGCGTTCACCGTCAGATCGCTGGCTGGGGCGTCATCGGCCACGGTGAAGGTGCGGGTGGTGCTGCCGAGGGAGAGCACGCCGTCGATGACCGCCGTGCGGTCGGCGGCGTTGGCGGTCGTGGTGATGTTGCCATTAAGCGTGAGCACCCCCGTGCCCGTGGTGATGTGGCCGCCGCTGAGGATGAAGGAGCCGATGGTGTCGTCCTTGCTATTGAGATCCAGAACGCCGTCGGAGTTGATGGTGACCTGCGAGGTGTCCGCGATCTTGTTGTTCGCCAAGCCGGTGCCATACCGGACGGTCGCGCTATCCACCGCGCCACTGCTGTCGCCAATGACCAGATTGCCCCGGATGGTCTCGTCGTTGTAGGAATTCGAGGTGTCAAGCACGAGGGTGCCGTCGTTGACAGTGGTCGTGCCGGTGTAGAAGTTGCGGTCGCCGTAGAAGGTGACGGTGCCGGTGCCGTTCTTGATGAAGGCGCCGGTATCGCCGCCCGCCCCGACCATGGCATTGATGAGCGTATTGCCGGCCCCGTCGATGGTCAGGGTGCGGACGCCCATCGTGATGGTGTCGGAGAAATCGCCCGCGCCGATGGTCAGGTCGTTAGCCGCCGCCGTGGAATCACCGACGGTGATGAGGCGGTCGGCCGCGCCGAGGGAGAGGTTGGCGGAAAGGTTGGCCCCATTCGGGTTGTTGGTGGCGCTGTAGGTGACGTTACCACCGAGCGTCAGGGTGCCGGTGGTCCCGATGATGCTGGCGGTGCTGCCACTCGCGCCCCCGCCGAGGTTGAGCGCCCCGACGGTGTCGGTGCGGGTGTTGATATCGAGTGTGCCGCCGAAGATGTTCACGGTCGTATCAGGCAGGACGTTGTTGGCGCCGAGAACCAGGGTGCCGCCATTGGCCCCGGCGGCGGTGCCGATGTTGGTGGTGCCGGTGTAGGAGTTCGCACCCGAGAGCGTCCAGGTGCCGGAACCGTCCTTGGTCACGCCCCCGGAACCACTGATGACATCGGCGATGTTATCGGTGGTGCCCGAACCATTCAGCGTCAGGCGGAATGCATTGGTCGCAATGCCCCTCAGGGAAGCATTGAATTGCAACGTGCCGCCGTTGCCCGTGAAGCTGAGGTTTGTGCCGAGCCGGAGGGCGAGATTGGCCCCGGTGAAGGTTTGGGTGCTGGACGAGGAATTGACGATGCCCGAGGCCCCGAGGGTGAGGGTGCGGGTGCCGCTGTTGCCCGTGAAGGTCCAGGCACCTGTGTTGGCGGTGAACTGGAGGCCGTTGATGGAGCGGCTGCCCGTGAGTTGCGGGTTGTTGGTCACCGTCACATCCTCGAACGATCCGATATCGCTCGTCAGGCTGTTGGCGGGTGCAGTGCCGCCGATCCAGTTGCCGCCGGTGGAGAAGGTCGTGCCAGTATTTTCCCAAACAATGACGGTCGCTTGGCCGGGCATCGCCAAGCCCAGACCCACCACCAGCAACAAGGCCATACTCACGCCCGCGCCCCATCTTACGCTGGGACGCAGTGGTGTAGCCGGGATGACACTGCGGGGGGGCATGATACTACTAGCAGGCTATCCGATATCGCCGAACAGTCTATTTCAATTAGGGCGCAGCCCCTACGCGCAATCCTAAGCCAGCGAACTTCAGGTATTTGGCAGTATTTATTACTAGGGTATTTTGGAGGGAATGCGCCCGAATGAATAGGGTGAAATACCTGTTTTTGGCTTGCTGCACACGGCTGGCGACTGCAGAAATTGTTCTGTTACTCCCTTTTCCCGACGCTTTCCCACCCCACTGACATGACTGGCTTAAAGAATTTTGTTCGCCTGTTGGTTTGCCTGATCGCTGCCAGCTCTCTGGTCGCGCGCGATGAATCCCCTGTCGTCACCTATCAGCCATCCCTCAAGCTGATCGAAGGGGATCAACCACTGAATACCAGTTATGTTCTTTCAATCACCTCGCCGGCAAATGTCCCTGTCGGCTCGAATCTAACGATCACGCCGGTGGTTTCGGCCGTTTCCGCGCCGGCCGGAGTCTCGACTGCCACGGCCCTGAGCTTCATTTCGCTCAATCCCATGACGTTGGTTTTCACGGGCCCAAATCAGACCCTGACGACGACCGTGACCGCCAGTGTTCCGGTGGGGACTGGCGCCGGTGATTACATCTGGGCCCTCGCCACCCCCGGCTGGCCGTCTGGCGCGCTGGATGCCTTTGGTTTCATCAACGCCAAGATCGCCCTGCCGCAAGTCCCTTCGCCGCCCACCGTGACCATCGGGGCGCCGCTTGATGGTTCCTTCTATAACTACCTGCTGGGCGGGTCCCCGCTTTCGATTCCGCTCTCCTTTACCGCCACTGCACCCGCGGCCTCCCCCATCACCAGCATCGACGCTGATATCAACGGTACTGCGGTGATCCTGACCCCCGCTGGCATCGGCACCGGTGCCGTCGCGGCGACCGGGACCATCCAGCTCAGCCAAGCCGGCATCTTCACGGTCCAAGCCCGGGCCACCAACAACGCCGACACCAGTGCCAATACCGTGGAAATCACGGTCAACCTGCAAGTGCCGCCCCCGGTCGTGACCATTGTCCAGCCGACCAGCAGCAATTACATCTACACCGGTACCACCCTTGCGATCCCCTTCTCTTTCAACGCGACGAGCCTTCTGGGTGGTATCACCTCCCTGACCGCCACCCTCAACGGCAGTCCGGTTGCCGTGAACTCCACGGGGCTCGGCTCCCTCCTGGCCAACGGCGCCGGCTCCCTCGCAATCAACGCGGCCGGCAGCTACACGCTGGCCGTCACGGGCACCTCGCCGCACGGCACCACGTCAGCCACCCGTTCCTTCTCGGTGACAGCCGGCCAATCCACCCCGGCGCCCAGCGTCACGATCGTCCAGCCGCTCAATGGCACCGTCTTCACGCGGGTGACCGGCAGCGCCGCCACGAGCATTCCCTTTTCCTTCAACGCAGTCGCCGGCACGGGTTCGACGATCAGTTCGATCAAAGGCGTGCTGAATGGCACCCCCGTCACGGTCAACGCTGCCGGCATCGGCTCGGCCACCGCCAACGGCACCGGCAGTTTTTCGATCACCACGCCCGGCAACTACACTTTTGTCGCGAGCGCGAACAGCGGCCTCATGGCCGGTTCCACTTCCGTCAATTTCACCGTCAACCAAACCCCCGCCCCATCCCCTGATTGCACGGTTGACTGGCTGCCCCCCATCTCCCTGGGCAAGGTGCAGAAGGGCGGCTCCGTCCTGCCCATCAAGTTCGCGCTTGCTTGCAACTGCGACCGCTGCAGCCGGGGTCGCGATGACGACGATTGCAAGAATGAGCGTGACACTTCTGTGGTCATTTTCATCTACGAGATTTTTGCGAACGGCGGCACTTCCGAGCCTGAGATTTTCATCTACAGCCGGCGCGGGAACGGTTCGAGCGAGGACCGTACCTACGCGATCAACGGGAACCACTACCAGCTGAATTACGACACCGCTGCGGGCGCCCACCGTTACCACATCGACGTCTACCGCACTTTGAGAAACTCGACGGTCCCGCAGCTCCTCGGGACCAAGAAATTCACCACCCGCTAAGGGTCGGTTCCAGAATGCGCGCGGCACGGCCCACCGGCCGTGCCATTTTATTTCCGCCTCCGTCCGCTGGAGTTACATGCGGCAGATGAGCAGTTCGCGTTCGAACATGAGCTCCTTCGGCAGGTGGGCGTGCACATCGAGGAACAGCTCCTCGTGCCCGAGCACCTCGGCCCGCCAGGCGGCGCGGTCGAAGGTCTGCAGCTCCTCAAACTTCTCCCGCGAGAAGTCCAGGCCGTCCCACTCCATGTCCTGGTAGCGGGGCATCCAGCCGATGGGTGTCTCCTTGGCGCGACCGCCGGCGCGGACGCGGTCAACGATCCACTTGAGCACGCGCATGTTCTCCGAGAAGCCCGGCCACATGAACTTCCCGTCCTTGTCCTTGCGGAACCAATTCACGTGGAAGATGCGCGGCGTCTCGCTGAGGTTGCGCTGCATGTTGATCCAGTGCCGGAAATAGTCGCCCATGTTGTAGCCGCAGAACGGCAGCATGGCCATCGGGTCGCGGCGGACCTTGCCGATCGTGCCGGCGGCGGCGGCGGTCATCTCGGAGCCCATCGTCGCGCCGACGTAGACGCCGCTCGACCAGTTGAAGGCCTGATAAACGAGCGGCATCGTGGTGGCGCGGCGGCCGCCGAAGACAATGGCATGGATCGGCACGCCCTCCGGGTTTTCCCACTCGCTGTCCATCGTCGGGCACTGCTTGGCCGGGGCGGTGAAGCGGGCGTTGGGATGCGCGGCCTTCGCGCCCTTCTCCTGGGCGAGGGCGGGCGTCCAGTCCTGGCCCTGCCAGTCGATGGCGTGCGCGGGCGGCGTGTCGGTCATGCCCTCCCACCAGACGCCGCCGTCGTCGGTCAGGGCGACGTTCGTGAAGATCGTGTTTTTCGCCAGCGCCTTCATGGCGTTGGGATTCGTGTGGTTGCCGGTGCCGGGAGCGACGCCGAAGAAGCCCGCCTCCGGATTGATCGCGCGGAGGCGGCCATTGGCGTCGGGCTTGATCCAGGCGATGTCGTCGCCGACGGTCCACACCTTCCAGCCCTTCTTGGCGAAGGAGGGGGGCGGGATCATCATGGCGAAGTTGGTCTTGCCGCAGGCACTCGGGAAGGCGGCCGCCACGTAGGTCTTCTTGCCGGCGGGATTCTCGACGCCGAGAATGAGCATGTGCTCGGCCATCCAGCCCTCATCGCGGGCCATGGCGGAGGCGATGCGCAGAGCGAAGCACTTCTTCCCGAGCAGCGCGTTGCCGCCGTAGCCGGAACCGTAGGACCAGATCTCCCGGGTCTCCGGGAAGTGGACGATGTATTTCTCTTTGTTGCAGGGCCACACCACGTCCTTCTGGCCCTTCTTGAGCGGGGCGCCCAAGGAATGCACGCAGGGCACGACGCGCTTGAAGTTCTTGTCGATCAGCTCGAACACCGGCTTCCCGATGCGGGCCATGATGCGCATGTTGACCACGGCATAGGGCGAGTCAGTCAATTGCACGCCGATCTGGGACATGGGCGACCCGAGCGGACCCATGCTGTAGGGCAGCACATACATCGTGCGGCCCTTCATGCAGCCATCGAAGATGCGCCGCAGGGTCTTCTTCATCTCGTAGGGGTTGACCCAGTTGTTGGTCGGGCCGGCCGCCTCCTTGGAATGCGAGCAGATGAAGGTGCGGTCCTCGACCCGCGCCACGTCGCTGGCGTCCGAGCGCGCCAGGTAGCAGCCCGGCCACTTCTTCTGGTTGAGTTTAATGAAGGTGCCGCCCTTCACCATCATGGTGCACAGCGCGTCGTATTCCTTCTGCGAGCCGTCGATCCAGTGGATCGCATCCGGCCGGCACAGCGCGGCCATCTTCTTCACCCACTGGATGAGGTGCGGGTTTTTGCTCAGGGGCTTAGAGGCAATTTTCATGGCGGGAAGTTATATCGGCTGGCTGGGGAGTAAACGGGAAAGACCGGCCGCCGACGGTGATTAAAGTTATATTCCTGTAGTCATTAGCGACGACATTTTCGCCTGGCCGGCAAAAAGGTAGCCCGATTTCAGCGGAGGAAGCGCGCGACGCCCGGCCCCAGTGGCCAGCCGAGGAGCATAAATATCGACACGAAGATCGAACCCAATATCGCCCACTTCCCCACGACCGAGTCGATAGCAGGTCGATGGTCGCGCGCGCCTCCTCTGGATTACCCCCGCAGGCCGTCATCAAATATCTGTCCCTCCTGAAACGCTGAACCCGGGGGCCTTACCGGGCCCAGTCGGGGATGACATCGATCTGGATGTTGAACACCACCGGGCCCAGCAGCAGGACGAGGGTCAGGATGATGGGGACCAGCAGGATGTTCATCCACATGCCCGCCTTCGCCATCTCCGGCAAAGTCACGCGACCGCTGCCGAATACGATGGCGTTGGGTGGAGTCCCCACGGGCATCATATAGGAGCAATTAGCGGCCAGCGCCACCGGGATGAGAAAAAGCAGGGGATTTTGTCCGAACGAGAGCGCCACGGCGCCCGCGATCGGCAAAAAAGTCGCGGCCGTGGCCGTGTTGCTCGTCAGCTCGGTCAGCATGAGTATGCCAAAGCAGATGATGGCCAGGGTCAGCAGCATCGGTGCCCCTTGCAGCCCGTTGCACAGGTCACCGAGGTAGCGGGAGAGTCCGTGCTTTTCGATGTTACCCGCCAAGCTGAGCCCGCCGCCGAAGAGCAGCAGCACCTCCCACGGCAGCCGGTTGGCCGTGCTCCAGTCCATGATGAACCCACCCTGCCGGGCGTCGGCGGGAATGAAGAAAAGCAACAACGCCCCGGTCATGCCGATAGTCGTGTCTGTAACCAGCGGCGACACTTGCGCCAGCAACGGCTGACAGACCCAGCCGAGCGCCGTGAGGGCAAAGACTGCCGTGACAATCCTTTCCGCCCGGCTGAATCCGCCCATCCCGGCCTTTTCGCGCGCGAGCAGATCCCGGAAGCCCGGCAGTTCACCGCTCTCCAGCTTGAATGAGACCCGGGTGAGCACGAGATAGACCACCGGCAGCACCACGACGACGATCGGCACGCCGAGGAGCATCCACTGGCCAAAGCCGATCTCGGTGTTATAGACCTTACTGAGGTAGGCGGCGAGCAGTGCGTTGGGCGGGGTGCCAATCAGCGTGGCCATGCCACCGGTCGTCGCGCCATAGGCCACCGAAAGCACCAGCGCCGCGGTAAATGCGGGCGCGCCCTTGGTTCCGGCCGGGATCAGTTGCGCCACCGAAAGGGCGATGGGCAGCATCATCAGCGCGGTGGCGGTGTTGGTGACCCACATGCTGACCAGCGCGGAAGCCAGCAAGAACCCGGCAATGATGCGCTTCGGTTGCGTGCCCATTGCCCCCACCAGATTGATCGCAATCCGCCGGTGGAGATTACAGCGCTGCATCGCCAGCGCGATGATGAAGCCGCCAAGGAACAAGAAGACGATCGGATGCGCGTAGGGCGCCGCGGTATCCTTGATATCTCCGAGCCCCAAGGCCGGAAACAACACCAGCGGCAACAGGGCCGTAGCCGGAATGGGGATGCATTCGCAGATCCAAAAAACCGCCAGCAGCACCGCCGCCCCTGCCGTATGCCAGCCGGCGGCACTTAGTCCCCCGGGTGCGGGCAGAAGCAGCGTAGCGAGCAGCGCCGCCGGACCGAGCACCAACCCGATACGTTGGCGCCAGCCGAAGGTCGGAGGGGATTCATCAGTGTTCATGGAGTAATATTTAGCAGCCGCCGACGGGCCTAATTTATTTTTTGGTTATGCTTTGGCCGAGGCCTTCTGGAATGCGAGCTTGGAGTAAGGGCCCTCGCTTTCCCGCCCGTTTTCCGCACCCTCCCATTCGTGAATAAGCTCTGCATCTTCGCCAGCACCACGATCCTCGGCTACGCGTTCTGGTCTCTGGGTGTGCTGGTCGGACTGGAGTTCTTCGGCTGCTTCCTTGTGAGCAGCCTCGGCAGCATCGCCGGCGTCGGGCTCGGCTGGAAAGTCGCCCAGCACTATAAGTAAGGCCCACGGGAAATCGGTGTGGTCGGAAGCCAACCTATAACAGCCTAAAAAATAATCTGCATCCGCGTCAGCAGCCGACCACCATCGGTGACGGAACCGGGCACGTGCCCGTCGAGGTAATCGACCATGAATTTGATGTCCTCGCCCTTGAGGTAATAGTTTAAGCCCATGGTCGTGGTGTGGATGGTATTGCCGCCGATGGCGGTGTTGGGATCAAACGCCTCCTCGCGAAACACGGCACGCAGTCTGGCCGGGATGACAAAGTAGGCCGCCGTGGCCTGCCAGCCTTCGGCCCTGAACTTCGCCGCCGGCACCCCGCCGGTCGGCTTGAAGGTGCCGTGCAGCCATTCCGCATTCAGGTCGAACCGGCCATGCGTCCAAAAAACATCGATGCCGCGCATCTGCCGCGAACCCGTGAAGACATTGCCCGGAAGGCCAAAGTCGCTCTTGGCCACGTTGACGTCGTCGGTCCAGAGGCCATTCATGGCCACCACGAGCTTGTCCTTGACGGTGGCAAGAGGCGTGTAGGTCACACGGACGGATTGCTGAAACTTGCTGTTGTCGTTCGCGCTGACATTTGCGCCGTTGCCGTTGGCCACGATCGCCAGGTAACTCACCTTCTTGTCCAGCAATTCACCCATGACTGCGGCGGACAGCTGTCGGCCATCAGTGAGCCGGTCGCTGGAGAGCGAGCGCTCGATGGTGAATATGCTGGTGTCGCCCGCCAGGGCCTCGCCACCGAAGGCGGGCTTCAGCTGGCCGAAGCGCAGATTGGCGAAAGCATACTTCCGCCAGTTGAGGTAGATTTCGTTGGCCCGCGCGAGCTGACCCGTGCCCGCGCCAAGGGTGTTGCCTTGCAGATCGAGTTCGGCCTTGAAATCGAAATTCTCCGCGAAGCTGCCGGCGACATAGATGCGGGCGCGGCGGAAAAAGAACCGGTCGCGCACCCCGTTCCAGCGCGGGTCGGCGGCGCGGCCGAACTCCGCCTGGCCCTGCAGGAAGCCACCGATGACCAGTTTCGTTTCCTTGCCGCCCGGCTGCGGCACGACCGGAGAAGGTTTGTCCTTTCCGCCCAGCTGCTGCTTCAACTCCGCATTCTCCCGCACCAGACCCTGGACCTGCTGCTCCAGAGCCTTCAGGCGTTCCTCGACGGAGACCGACGGCTGGGCGGCGAGATTTGCCACGGAGGCCAGGACACCGACCCAGAAAATAAATTTAAGATAATTCATCAGAGAAAGAGGCATCAACCACCGGAAGATTGAAGGCAACCATTACGTTGGAGAGAGCCGCCCGGCCATCCGGTGGGACGGGGCTAAGATTGGAGTCGTCCGGCAAGTTACCCCGCCAGCCTGAACATTCGCTGAACCCACCCTGAATAATATTTTATGGAGTTTGCGCTCGCGCCTCCCCCCGGGTGCTTCATCTTTGACCGGGTTACCCCGCCCCATGAAAATTCTTGTGGTCGAAGACCAGAAACGCCTCGGTCAGTTTCTCAAGAAAGGCCTGTCCGAGCACAGCCACACGGTGACCTGGGCCCAGAACTGCCGCGAGGCGCGTGATGCGCTGTGCGAAACGCATTACGACGGCATCATCCTCGACCTCGGCCTGCCCGATGGCGACGGGCTGGACTTGCTGCGCGAGTGGCGCAAGAGCGGCTTCAACGAGCCCGTGCTGATCCTCAGCGCCCGCGACGCGGTGCAGGACCGTGTGCGCGGCCTCGACCTCGGGGCCGATGACTACCTGCCCAAGCCTTTCAGCCTGGAGGAGCTGCTCGCCCGCATCCGCTCCCTGCTCCGGCGCCAGGCCACCAGCAAGGAGACCGTGCTGGAACGCCGCGGCCTCCGCATGGACTTGCTGGCCCGCACCGTGACACTGGACGGCCAGCTGGTGGAGATGACCAGCCGGGAATTCGCCCTGCTGGAGGTATTCCTGCAGAACGCCGGCCGCGTCCTGCCGCGCACCCTCATCTGCGAGAAGATCTGGGAGTCGCACTACGACATCGATACGAACCTCCTCGACGTCTACATGAGCAAACTGCGCATGAAGCTCGAGACCGACCCGGCCAAGCCGCTCTTCAAGACCCTGCGGGGAGTCGGCTACCAGCTGCTATGAAATCGGTCGGGGTCCGGATCGCCTTCTGGTATACGGTGGCGTCGCTGCTGACCCTGGGCTGTTTCTTCCGGGTGGGCCGCTTCCTCGTCGAGCAGCATCTGATCCATTCGCTCGACCTGGGCCTCGCGGCCGAGTTTGAGCAGATCAAGCGCCGCCTCGGGCCGGAAGCGGCGGTTCTTGCCCCCCCCCAGGTCGCTGAACGGCTCGCGATCAGCACCTCGATGCGTTATCATATCGAGGTGCACGGCGCTGCCAGCAGCGTAACCTATCGTTCCCGCAACCTGAGCGACCGTGTCATCCCGGATACGGCCATGCAGGGACATTTGATATCCCTGGCCTTGCAGCGCCTGCTTCAAGGCATGGAGGTCGGCTCGCCAGAGCAAATGCCGGTGGGCGGCCGCACCTACAACGCGATTGTCGGCGACCTAGGGGAAATGCGTATCGGTGAATTCACCCTGGGCGATCTGCTGGTCCGGGTCGCCGTCCCCAAGGACCAGGTGCGCAGTCTGGTCGTAGCCTACCAGGAGGTGTTCTACGGCATGGTGGTGATGATGGTGATCGCCAGCAGCGTGATCGGTTTCACTCTCAGCCGCATTTTGCTCCGGCCGTTGCGGCAAATCCAGGCGACCGCCACGCACATCGGTTTCGACAATCTCGGCGAACGCATCCCGGTCTCGTCCGTCGAGGATGAGATTTCCAACCTGGCCCGTCTGCTCAACCAGATGTTTGACCGCCTGGAATCCTCCTTCAACCAGGTGCGGCGCTTCACCGCCGAGGCCTCACACGAATTGAAAACGCCCCTTTCCCTCATGCGCCTGCAGACGGAAAAAATGCTCATGGAGGGCGGCCTGACTCCCGCGCAGGAAGAATCGCTGCATGTCGTGGTCGAGGAAATATCCCACTTGAACAAGATCATTGAGGAGCTGCTGTTCCTTTCCCGGGCGGAGGCCGATGCCATCACCATCAGCCGCAAGCCGGTCGACCCGCGCACTTACATCGAGGGATTCGCCCAGGACGCCCAGGTGCTGGCGGACAGCCGGGGCGTGAGCCTCACCCATGTGCACAGCGGCGAGGGCCGGGTAGAGTTCGACACCCGCTGGCTGCGCCAGGTGCTGCTCAACCTGCTGTCCAACGCGCTGACCTACACTCCGCCGGGCAAAAGCATCACTCTCACCTCCCAGCTTATGCCCGACAGCTGGCGCGTGGCTTTCGAGGACGAGGGCCCGGGCGTGCCTCCAGGGGAGCGCGAACGGATCTTCGAGCGGTTTGTCCGCCTCGCCCACACGGCGCAGCACGACCAGGGCAGCGGCCTCGGCTTGGCCATCTCCCGCAGCATCATCATGCTTCATGAGGGACGGATCTGGGCCGAGGACACATCCACCGGTCAGGGGCTGCGCATGGTGTTTGAAATTCCGCTTTCGGCGACGGCCTCCGCCGGCTCGATCGCGCCACGGACAAGCTGAATTTTTGTTAGGAAAGCGTTCATGTTGGCTTAAGACTGCCGCTGCATAGTCGGGTGTGTCCGCTTCAGGCACGCTTTCGCCCGACCCTTAACCCCGTCAGGATCCACCCCCATGAGCCTACACCTCCGCCTCCGTCGTTCCGGATTGTCCCTCTTGCTGTTGAGCTGTGCCTTCGGCCTTCTGCAAGGCCGGGTGATGCCCACCAAGGCTTCCCCCGCCGAAGCCGAACACTGGAGACAAAACGGCCGCGTGCTGCCCGAGCGCGAACTTCTCCAGCCTACGCTCGACCCGGGCCTGATGGCGTTCCGGCCGAAGCATGCGGCCGGATTGACCGGCCACCTGAAAGGCGCGGCCTCCGACGTGCTGGCCGACCTGACGAAGCGGTGGATCGCCGCGTTCCAGCAACATTACCCCAAGGTCACGATCGACGTCCCGCCGCCCTACGCGGGCAGCCTCGGGGCGATCGAGTTGATCAAGGGTGACATCGATTTCGTGGCCGTATCGCGTGAGCTCAAGCCGATCGACATTGCCGAGTTCAGGAAGAAATTCGGCTACAATCCGTTCAGCGCGCCCATCGCCGGCGGCACCTGGCGGCATTTTGGCTTTCTGGACGCCGTGGGTTTCTTCGTGCATCAGGACAATCCCCTGAAGCAGCTGAGCTACGCCCAGCTCGACGCCATCCTCTCGACCACGCTTCACCGCGGCAGCAAGCCCATCACGACCTGGGGCCAGCTCGGTCTCACTGGTGAGTGGGCGGACAAGCCGATCCATGTCTGGGCGGTGAAACCCTGGAACGGCTTTGAGGAATTCGTCCGGCAGCGTGTCCTGAGCGTCGGCGACCGGCGCGGCGAATGGCGGCCAGAACTCAACTTTGTGGAGACCGTGTTCCCGATCTCCCCACACGTGGCGGAGGATCCCTATGCCTTGGGCTACGCCGGCCTCGCCTATGTCGGTGACGGGGTGAAATTGCTGGCCGTCGCCCCGGACGACAAGGGACCCGCCATCGCGCCAGACTACGAAGCAGTGGCCCGCGCGCACTATCCGCTCAGCCGGCTCGTGTTCCTCAATCTCAATAAGGCGCCGGGCAAGCTGCTCAATCCCGCGCTCGACGAATTCGCCCGCTTCATCATCAGCCGCGAAGGTCAGCAGGTCCTCCTTGATCAGGCCGTCTTCCTCCCGCTGCGCGCGGAGCAGGCGGCCAAAAGCCGCGCCCAGCTCGACGCCCCATGAAACTCCGCACCGCGTGGGGCTTGCTGGCCGGGCTGGCGAGCTTGCACGCCGCCGGTCCGCTCGACCCCGCGCTACCAGACTACCGGCCGGAACAAAGTGTAAGCGGCGGGCTCAACAGCGTCGGCGACGACACCATTGAACCGCTGATGCAGGCGTGGCTGGCCGCCTTTCAGCAGCACCAACCGGGCATCGTGCGCGGGGAACGCTGGTCCCATCCGGGCGGGGCCGCCGCTTTCGGCGCCCTGATGCTGGAGGTGACGGACGTCGCCCCACTCGGTCGCGAACCCTGGCCCGCCGAACTTGTGCCCTATGCCCACCAGTTCAAGGGCGACATGATGAAGGAGCCCGTCCTTCTCCGCGTCGGCACCGGCAGCTTCACTCCGCCCGGCCAGGCGGGGGCGCTGGCGGTCTACCTCAACGCGGCCAATCCCCTCGCCCGCCTGTCACTCACCCAGCTCGACGCCATCTTCGGCGCGCAACGCCGCCGCGGCGCCGGCGGCCCGCTGCAGACTTGGGGCCAGCTCGGGCTCACCGGCGAATGGGCAAACCGGCCCATCGTGCCCGTTGCGACACCCGACTACTCGACACCCTCGCTTCTATTTCAAAACCGCGTGCTACAGGGCGGCCTGTGGCACGCCGGCGTGGAGGTAGTCGGCAGCCCGGCGGCCGCCTTGCAAAAAGTCGCCACCATTACCGGCGCCATTGCCTTTGCCGGTTTTATCGACACGGCCAGCGCCAAGACGCTTGCGCTGGCCGAGACCGATGCCGGACCCTTCGTCGCCGGCTCCGCCGCGACTGTGGCGGACCGCTCCTATCCTCTCATCCGCAATCTCTACCTGGCGGTGAATCAGCGGCCCGGCGCACCGCTGCCGCCCAAGACGAAGGAGTTCCTCGCCTTCGTGCTCAGCCGCGAGGGTCAGGCCATCGTGGCGAATTACCCACACTTTTTTGCCCTTCGTGCCGCCGACGCCGCGCGGGAACGCGCCAAGCTCACCGGCTACCTTGCTCCGGTGGACCCGGCCATCCCGGCCTACCGCGCCACCGCGCAGGTCGGTGGCCCGATCGCCAATGTCGGGAGCGACGGCATGGAATCACTGATGGAAGAATGGATGACGGCGTTCTGCCGGCTGCAGCCCGGCGTGCACCGCGGCGCCCGCTGGTCGCACCAAGGCACGCTGAATGGCTACCAGGCGTTGCTCGCTGGCGAGACCGACCTCGCCCCGATGGGCCGCGAACTCTGGCCGGGCGAAAAGGTCATCTACAAGGCGGTGCGCGGCCAGGCCGAGCCGCTCGAGATCCGCGTGGCACGCGGTGGTTTTAACACTCCGCAGCGCACAACCGCTCAGGCCATCTTCGTTCATGAAGGCAATCCTCTCGCCGGCCTGACCGTCGCGCAGATCGACGCCATTTTTGGGCAGCAGCGCCGCCAGAATCTGGCCGGACCGATCACGAAATGGGGCCAGCTCGGCCTCACCGGTGAGTGGGCGGACCGCCCGATCACGGTGCATGTCCCTTATCGCATCTCGCCGAACGCCATGTCCGTGCAAATGCTCGTGCTCAAGGGTGGCCCATGGAGCGCCGCGGTCCAGGAAGGCTCGGTCGCCGAGGTGGCCGCCGCCATCGCGCGCGACCCCGGCGCCATCGGTTTCGGCGGCTTTGAGGACGGCGGACCCGGACTGAAGGCCGTCGCGGTCGCCGCGCAGGCCGGCGGCGGGTTCATCGCCGGCAATCCCGCGGATGCCGCGAATGGACGCTATCCCCTCACCCGCTACATGTATATCCGCCTGAACCGCGAGCCCGGCCAGCCCTTGAAGCCGCAGGTCCGTGAGTTTTTCCGCTTCATCCTCAGCCGCGAGGGTCAGGAATTCATTCCAACTTCCGCCTACTACCCGCTGCGGGCCGATGAGATCGCGGAGGAAGTGGCCAAGCTCGAGTAGCCCAGCTGCGGTAGGGGCGCTTGCCCCCAAGCGCCCTTCCAAGGGCCGTTGAGGTCAACGGCTCCTACCCCATCGCAATAAGGCGGTGGCGTTCTGTCAGGCCGGCGCCGGCAGGGCGGTTGCCATCGCGTGCCGAAGTTCCATTTGCTTGATCGCGTAAGCTTCCAGCGCCTTGTCCTCCGCGGTCTCCGGCACCCAGCGATGGACCGGCACGGAGGCGCCGGTCGAGCTCACGGCGACAAACACCATCGTGCAATGCGTGGTCTCGGTCAGTTCGCCCACGCGCGGATCGCCGGCGCGCACCTGCAGCGCAATGTGCATGCTCGTGCGGCCCGTGTGGATGACCCGGGCCGTCACCTCGACGAGGTGGCCGATCATGATCGGATGCAGGAAACGGATGCCGCCGACGTAGACCGTCACGCAATAGTGCCCGCTCCAGCTGACGGCGCAGGCGTAGCCCGCCTGGTCGATCCACTTCATGACGGCGCCGCCGTGGACCTTGCCGCCGAAATTCACGTCGCCGGGTTCGGCGAGGAAGCGGAGGGTGACCTCGCGGGTGTTTTCTCTGGTCATGGGTGCCGCGGGTCAAAGGCGCCACTGGATCCCGACGTAGCCGAGAAAAGTGGCCTTGGGTTCGTCGTGGTTGTGCATTTCGCGGCCGACCGAACACATCAGGGAGGTGCGCTCGCTCAGGTCGAAGACGACGCCGAGGTTGGCCGCCAGTTGCGAGCGGTGCAGGCCGGCGTTGGCGCCGCCCACGAGCTCGAGGGCGAGCTCGACCTTGTCACTGAGCTGACGGCCGAGCGAGAAACCGTAGAACCAAGAATCGCCGCCTGAGCGGAATTCCCGGCCGACCTGGCCGATCAGGGTGAACCCGCCGACCGCTTTCTCAAACTGAAACGGCAGCAGGAACGCCGAGCCATGCTCGACCAGACCCTGGTCAGCGGAGCGGGAGCCGGGGTTGTTGAACTCGAGCTGGGGATAGACCGAGATAGCCAGGCCTTTCTCGCCTTCATCGTAGAAACGCCATTTCACGCCAAACTCGGAGTTGCCCAAGCCGGACAAGCTCGGGCTGCCGGCCTCGTGCGCGTTCAGGTAAGGCATCTCATACTTGAGCTGGAGGCGGTCGCCGATGCCGTAGTTGAGGTCGAGCAGCGGCAGTTCGGCAGCGTGCGATCCGGGGCGCCGCTCGGTGCTGAGGCCGACATTGATCTCCCAATGTCCGTCGCCCGGCGTGCCGGGATCATCGGTGATCAGCGGCGGGCTGCCCTCGGCGTGGAGCTTCGCCGTTGCCCCGAGGAGCAGCAACAGCCCGGCCAAGGCAATCTTCTGGGAAAGCGGGGAGCGCACGTCCTTATTTGCGCTCCACTCCGGCGGCCCAAAGGACGGCGGCGTCAAAAAGCTTGAGACCGTTCGCATTTAGGTTGGGGAAGGTCGCGCCGTCGAGAAAGAGCATGACGCGGCGGGCCGGGGCCAGGTTCTCGCCCTCCATGGTGGCGCCCTTCTCGTAGGCGAAGAGCGGGGATTTATCGAGTTCGCCCGGGAAAGTGGCGATGACGATGGCCCCCGGGCCGGGCCGGCCCCAGTTCATCGGGCATCCCTTCTGCACCACATTGAGCATGCCTGCCGCCAGGCCACCGGAAAGCGGATGCGGGGCGTTGACGAGCCAGAGGTAGCGGATCTTGCCATCCTTCGTGCCAAAGTCCTCGTCCTGCCGGCGGGAGGTCATCGCCAGGTGCGGCAGCGCATACGACTCAAACACCACGACGGGCACGGCCACCGTGCGGTATTTTCCCTCGAGCCGGTGGGCGCTCGCGCCCGCCGAGATGACCACCAGGTCCTTGTCCTCCGCCGCGGCGGGTGAATCATATTGGTCGGCAAAAATGACCGTGAACCCGAGTTCGGTGAGGTGCTGCTGCGCTTTCGTGTCGGCCTCGAGCACGTCGGGGGTGGGCTTGTGCTGGCTGACATAGAGCAGCGTTTTTCCGGCCGCCTGCAGATCAAGTAGCGACCAGCCCGTGGCGAGCGCGAAGAGGATGAAGGTACGGAGGGTTTTCATATTGGGAGTATTGGGGGTTGGAAATCTACCGTCTCAGCCGTGGCCAAGGTCCACCTTTGCCGGGGTGCCCCGAGGGATCCCGAAAACCAGCGAGGTGCAACCAATGATCGGCTCGCTGATGGTCGGCTCGAGCTGGAGGAACTTGTGCAGCCGATGACCGCCATGATGACCAGCCGCAGTCCCCGCGTCAGTCCGGCCCAGAGATGAAGCGGCCGCAGGATCTTGCGTGCGGTCAGGTTCATGGGGGCGATGCTGTGCGAGCAGGCAACACGGGCGGGACCGTCAATGCGCCGCGCCGGCGAACGGGATGATCCCGAGCAATACATTGGTCAGCAGCATCAGCATCGAGGTCGCCACGGTCCACTTGAGGGTAAATTTCTGGTGGTCGCCGAACTCAACCTTGGCGAGGCTGACCAGCAGGTAGGTGGACGGAACAAGCGGGCTGAGCAGGTGCACCGGCTGGCCGACAAGGGAGGCGCGGGCCATCTCGGCGGCGGTGATGCCATAGTGGGAGGCCGCCTCGGTCAGGATTGGCAGCACCCCGAAATAAAAGGCGTCATTGGACAGGAAGAAGGTGAACGGCATGCTGAGGATGCCGGTGATGACCGCCAGATACGGCCCGAGCGCGGGCGGCACCAGGGCCACGACACTGCCCGCGATGGCATCCACCATCTTTGTGCCCGACAGGATGCCGGTGAAGATGCCGGCGGCAAAGATCACGGCGACCACGGCCAGGGCGTTGCCGGCATTGGCCTCGATGCGGGCCTTCTGCTCAGCGAGGCTCGGGTAGTTGATCACCAGCGCCAGGGCGAAGGCGACGAGGAACAGGACCGGCAGGGGCAACAGCCCGGTGATGAGCGCGACCATGAGGGCTGCGGTCAGCAGAAAATTAACCCAGACGCGGTTCGGGCGGCGAATGCCCGCATCGTCGCTTCCGTTGCCACTTTCGGCCATCGAGGCATGCACATCCCCAAGGGCTGCCTCGGAAATGATACCCAGCCGCTTGCGCTCCCGGCGGCCGAGGATCCACGCCACGAACAGCACCCAAGCCGCCCCGACGATCATGGCGGGCACGAGCGGGGGAAACACCTGGCCCATGTCGAGCTTGAGGGCACTGGCCGCCCGGGCAGTCGGTCCGCCCCAAGGCAGGATGTTCATGATTCCGCCGGCCTGCATGATGACACTGGCCAGAACGAGCCGGTCCATCTTGAGCCGCATGTAGAGCGGCAGCATGGCCGTGGTCGTTATCAGGTAGGTGGTCGAACCGTCGCCGTCGAGCGACACAAACAATGCCAGCGCCGCCGTGCCCACGACGATTTTCACCGGATCGCCGTGCACCAATCGCACGACCAGTTTCACCACGGGGTCAAACAGCCCGGCATCGATCATGATGCCAAAATAGAGGATGGCGAAGGTCAGCATCACGCCCGTGGGCGCTAGCGCCTTGATGCCGTCGAGCATCATCGGCCCGAGCTTGGGCCCGAATCCCGCCGCCACGCCGAAGGCGATGGGCACCAGGGTCAGCGCCGTCAGGACGGACATGCGCTTCGTCATGATCAGGGCCATGAAGACCAAAATCATTGCGTAGGCCAAAATCGTCAGCAGGGAGGGGTTCACGGGGTGCGAGAACATAGCCCCCTTAGGTTAATCGACTCTAAATCCGATCTGAATAAAAATTTAGCCGGCGCGCATTTCCGGCCGATCCCGGCAGACCGGCACCGTGCCCCTGATCACCACGCAACGATTCCGACTGGCTGGAATATGCCCGAATCAGCCGACCCGTGAGGCGGCGGATGGCCGCGAGAAGAGCGCAACCAACAGCAGGATGAACACCGTCAGCGTGGCCACGACGAACATCCCGGAGGTGGGCATGGCGAGCCATTTCAACGATTCCTTGGCCGCCCCGGTGCGGCCGAGGCCGGGCGCACGAAAGCCGGCCCACATCCAGTAGAGCGAGTAGCCGAGTCCGCCCGCGCCCAGCGCGAGACCGAGCAGGAGCGCGAGCACCCGCGGGATCTCGAGCAGGCCCATGGCGATCATGAGGGCAAACGCCGTGGTGCCCATGCCGCCGGCGTGCAGGTGGGCGCGTTTCATGTAGTTCCATGAGTTGTCGAGCACGACCTTTATGGCGGCGTCATTCCCCTTGTAGATGGTTTCCCGCACCTCCATCGCCGACGATTTGAGCTGGTGCTTGATGGCGTCCTCGTTGACGCCAAAAAAGATGCCCATGCCCTGGCCATACATGATGGTCAGCAATGCGAAGCTCATGCCGACGAGGGCGGCGTGGAGACCGGGAGTGAGGCTTGAGGTTTTCATGGTGAGCTTGGATCGAGGTGAACTCTGTCTGGATTTTTTTCAGGCGGTCAACGGACACCGTCGCCGCCATAAGGCGCGAACCATTTTTGGTAGAGCCGGTCGTATTCGCCGCTGGCGCGCAGCGTGTGGAGGAATTTGTTCAGATAGGTGTGCATTCCGATGTCACCCTTCTTGAGAAACACATGGTAAGGCTTCGTGGTGAAGCGACCGACCAGCGTGTAATTGGCATCCTGGCTCGCCGCCCGGAACAGGTGGGTCACGACCTGCGTGAAGGCATCGGTCCGGCCGTCCTTCAGGGCCTGCAGGGCCTCGGGGCTCCCCTCAAATTCCAGATAGGTGGCGCCGGGCGCACGGGCCCGGATCAGGGCGATGTCTTCGTTGGCCTTCACGTAGGCGATGCGTGTGCCTGGCTTGACGTCTTCGATGCCCCGGATGGGGCTACCCTTTTTCACCAGGAACGCGGAGCCCGAGCAGAAGGTCTCGTCGGAAAAATCCGCCACCTTCTGCTTCTCGTCGTTGACGGGGATGGTGTCGATCAGCAGGTCGACCTCGCCGTGCGCCAGTTTCTCGAACCGGTTCTCGTCGGTGGTGACGACGAAAGTCACCTTGTTCGCGTCGCCGAGGATCTGCTTGGCCAAGGCGCGGGCCAGGTCGGCGAAGAACCCCTCGTTGCGGCCGGTGGCCGGGTCCTTCGCGTTGAAGGTCGGGAATGCCTGCTTGTTGCCGATGATGAGGCGGTCGCGCTGGCGGATCTGGTCGAGGGCGCCGGTTTGGGCGGGGAGCGCCAGCGGGGCCAGCAACAGCAGCACCGCGCAGACTGCGGGGAAGAACGTGGAGGAATATGAGGTGGTCATGGGTAAAGACAGGGTTGATCAGTCGAGCTTGGCCCGTTCCGCGGCGAGCGCCCGGGCATTGAGCGGCAGGCAGGGTTCATCGCCGTCCCTTTCCGTCCCGATCATGGCCTGGTCCTCGGCCAACCGGGCGAGCCGCAGGTATTCCTTGAGCCGCGAGTAGAGCGGCTCGGCCCCGTGGATGCGGATCGCGCCATCGGACTGCACGTAACGGGCCCCGGCCGGGATCGAGAAAGTCCGCAGCTGATAGGTCGGCAGGGCCGGGTCGACCGTCCACGCCAAAGCCGCGGCGGCTGAAACCAGGAGGAAGGGGAAAATCCGGAAGGAGGCGCGGTTCATAAGGAGGAATGGTTGGCGTCAGGCTGACTTGAGCGAGACGTCGACGGGGACTTTGGCCGCAGCCGCGGATGCGAGCGGGCGGCCGAATTTGCGGCGGAGGTAGCTGGCGGTGCCCGTATAGCCCAAGACCAGAACAGAGAGGGCCCCGAACAGGAGAATGAACTGCCAGACCAGCCCGCCAACGACGCCGGTGTGCAGCGACATCATCCAATAATAAAGCCAGAAGCCGGCGGCGGCCTGCGCGTAGGGCTTGGCTTGGATCACCATCGCGGTGGCCGGCTCCAGCCAGACATAGGAGCGGGCGTTGGGATGCGTGGCCCCGGACTCGATCACGTAGGCGGCAACGAGTCCGTTCTTCGGCAGTGAAATGTAGATTTCCGCCGCCCCCGGGTAAACGGTGGCGATGCTGAGCGCGGCGGCGTCAAATCCGGCGAAGTCACCCGATGCGGCGGCGGGCGCCACGGGCGGCGGACTCTTCTGCGAGCCGGTCAGCGGATAGAGCGCGTCCTTCGCCCAATCGAGCGAGATGGGCACTCCAGTCGAAACACTGAACAGCAGAATCAGCGCGGCATAGGCGCCAAGGACCTTGTGGAGATTAAGATTCCAAGGCCGGCCCTTGAGTTTCCGGTTCAGCGTCAGCCCGGCTTTGAGCGCGCGTCGCGTCGCCGGCCACCACAGCACGAGGCCGGACAGGATGATGAAACCAAAAACCATCGCCGTGTAACCCGTGATCGGCTCGCCGACCGCCGGCTCTAGCTGGAGAAACTTGTGCATGCCCTCGAGCCAGCCGAACAACGAGCCGTAACGCGCCCGGACGCCGAGCACCGCGCCGGTATAGGGATTGAGGTGAACAAAGTCCTTGTTCGTGAAATAGACCATGAACGGCGCCGTTGGCTCGCCGGAGTAACGGACGTTGTCGACCTGGCCCGCCGGATGGGCGGCCCGGGCCAGCGCCACGAGCTCGTCAGGGGCTAGCCGCGCAGGACCCGGCTCGACGACGAACTTCCGCGGGTCGAGGCGATGTTCAAGCTGCTTGCGGAAGAGCATCAGGGAGCCGGTGGCCGCCATGACCATAAGGAGCAGGCCGATGGTCAGGCCGGTCCAAAGATGCAGGGGCAAAAGCAACTTGCGGGCACTCAAACTCATGGGAGGCGCCCAAGATGCGCGAGTTGGCTAAAACCAGCCTGAAAATAACCTGAATTCTCCTTCATTGTCGGGTGGCTCCGACAACTCAGTCGAGTTTGGTGCGTTGCTGCAACGTCACTTCTGCCGGCAGCGGCAGGTAGTTGCCGTTGGCGATGATGGCCTCCTGTCCCTCGCGGCTGAGGATGTAGCGCAGGAATTCGCGGAGCTTCGGCTCGATGGCCGTGCCGGGCTTACGATTCAGATAGAAATACAGATTGCGGACCAAGGGGTAGCTGCGGTCCTGAAAGCTCGCCTTGCTCGGCACGATGGCGGGACCGCCTGCTTCCACCGCCAGAGCGATCGGTTTCAATCCGGGCACCTTGGCCGCCTGGGGCACGATGGTCCACGCGATGCCGTATTTGTTTTTCATCAGCTCCTCGCGGAGCATGTGCTGCACGCCGCCGCGCTGCGTCTCCTTGTCGTCGTCATCGATCATCTTACTGCCGGTCTCGACAAACCCGCGGTAGTTGGGATTCCACTTGTCGCTGTTGCGCAGCACGCGGAGCTGGAAGAAGCGCGTGGTGCCCGACGGCGCATGGCCGTAGGTCTGGATAAGTTTGTCGGCCCACTCGCCCGTCAGGCCGAGCTGGCCCCAGGTGCGGATGTCCTTCTCCGGGCCGCGCGCCGCCTTGAGATCCCATTTGAAGCCGCGCAGCGCCCCGTTGCGCTCGGCGCCGAAAATGCCGTCGAGCTGCGCGAGTGTGAGCTTCGTCAGCGGATTGTCCGGATGGACATAGACGACGATGCCCGGAGACTTGCCGTCCACATCATAGGTCCCGGAAGCCGCGACAATCTCCATCGCGTGATAGCCATAGACTTCGAAGAAAGACAGCCACTCGGTAATGGCCGGCTCGCCGCCGTCGGGCGCCAGGTCGGTCACCCCGGTCACCAGCGCCGGGAAGGCCGCGTCGCTCGTGGGCAGGGTGTCATGAAAGGTCACGCCCGGATGGTGTTTTTGGAAACCCGCCTCCCAGACCTTGAGCAGACCGCCGAAGGCGAAACCGTAGTTGCGGATGACCCCCGAGACCTGCGACTGCGGGTGGTAGGCCGGCAGGGCACTCAGGTCGAATTCGCCGGCGGGAGCTAAGACCGCCGTGACAAGGCCGGTGACAAGAAACGCGAATCGCGCATGTATTTTCATGGTTTCGAAAACTGGATGAATAAGGATGCGGGCCAAGCATTCGGTTGTTCTCTCGCGCTACTTGATGTTCTGCTATTGTTTGCGCACCACTCCACCGTGAAAAGAAAGCCGCTGCCTCGTTGCGCCACGCCAGCCTGCCTTTCCCGGCTCAGGACATTCCGCAGAAACTCATTTACCTTCGGATCAACCGACTGACCCGGAGAATGGCGGACCAGCGTCCCCACCTCCTGCCCGGATGCCCTGGCCGCCAAAAAAACACCCGCCAAGCCGGGAAAAACGGCACCGAGGAATCGAATGTGTTTTCGATTCATCAGGTCACTATGCCCGTAAACCTTCGTTTCATATCCAGTCAATCAAGTTTGGCCGACGATTCTGCGGCAATTCGCGACGGCAATGGCAGGAACAACGTTCGTGCGACCGCCTGCTGACCCTCCTGGCTGAGCGCAACCCGGACAAACTCCTTGGCCAGCGGATCAATAGGCCGATCAGGATATTTGTTCACAAACAGGGAAGTGTGCCGGCTCAGTGGATAAGTGCGCTGAAGCACATTTTCAAAGTTGTCAGAATAAAAGGGGCCCGCCGCAGTTTCGCCCAAAGCCACTGTTTTGGCGTCATTTAGCTCACCCGCCAGCCATTGGCCTTCCGCGGAGCGCCCCCCCGCATGGTTGGCCGGACCGAAGCCGATGGCATATCGATCCCGCGCGATGTCATCGCGCTCGCGCAGCGGTTTGAACCCCTCCTTCCAGTCCCCGCCCAGCAGCACGCGAAGTTGAAAATAGTAGGGATTGCCGTCGGGCTGCGAAATATTGCCGTAGAGATGGATCGGCTTGTCGGCCCATTCGCCGGTCAAGCCCAGCTGCCCCCAACGGGTGATGTCCTCCTTAAAGCCACGTTTACGGGAGGTCGAAAAAACGGCATCAAGCTGGTCCAGCGATAATTTCGACAACGGGTTGTCCTTGTGAACGTAGATGCATTGCCGGCGCGAGAATCCGTGCGTGTCGAAGGCCGCCCCCGCTGCCACGATCTCCAAGAGTTGGAATCTTCGATTGCGGTAGAGGGAGTATTCGAAAGGCCAGACGTCGCGAGTCATTACGCCAACCTGGGCCCGCTCCTCCACCAAGGTTGAAGGTGTGCATCCGGAAGTGTAGATGGCGAGATGAACACGCACCAAGGGATGGGCTTGGTGGAAGATCGCTGCCCAAGCAGCCATGAGCTCCTCGACTTCGTTGCCGGTCCCGCCTCCACCGACAAGATGAAGATCGCCCGTCAGGGGTGGCGCGGGAGCGTAGGCCGGGATATCCGGGTCGACCGTGACCTGGCGCCTGTCGGCCCGTTGGACTCCGAATCCAACCGATGATTCCGCCCGGGCGGATGCTGGCAAGAAACCCGACCCCACCTGCAAAAGGACAACCAACACGACGCAAGCCGCCCGGCCAATCCGCGGCCATGTCTGGCCGGAGAAGCAAGCGCGCTGGCTGCATTGCAGTTTGTGGGTCATAAGCGACAGGGTGACCTCAGCGCCCCTACTTCCCGGTCGGCGCCGGCAGCGACGGAGCCAACACGACGCGAAAGCCCAGGTTGATCCAACGGAAGTCCACCTCATGCCAGTTTCGGTATCCCGACCGGGCATGATCAGCAAATGTGCTCCAACCACCTCCCTTTCGGACCTTGAACTCGCCGGTGGGCGGACCTTGCCAGTCTTTGACGCTCCCTCCCGGCAACGGCCCGTCCCAATCGATGCACCACTCCGCCGCGTTGCCCAGCATGTCGAACAGGCCCCACGAATTGGGCGCTTTCGTGCCCACGGCCCGCGGGCCGGATTGCCCTGCGCCCAGTTCCTTTCTGGTCGCCCAAGTGTTCGTATCGATATAGTGTCCCTCGTATCCCAATCTGGCGTTTGCGGCATACCAGGCGATCGCATCCAAGGCTCGAGAACTTCCATCCTTCTCGATCACCATTTCCTCCGCGACCGGAGCGGCTCCCGTGGTGCCGGCTCGGCAGGCATATTCCCATTCGGCCTCGGTGGGCAGGCGATACTCATAGCCCACGGGCAGGTCGCCACGACGTCGGGCGGCCTCATTGAGGCGCTGGCAAAACTCCATGCTCTCATTCCAACTCACCCAGATTATCGGGAGATTGCCATCGGTGTTGCCGAGCAGACGCATGGGATCGTCCGACTTGTCCAAAAGAAAATACTCTCGAACGAGGGTCATTTTATTTCCGCGCAAAAGGAAGCGGGTCTCATCGGTCAAAGAACTCCGGGCCTGAGCGAGCAGATCCGTGCCCATCACCGCCCGCCACTGCCGATGCGTCACCTCGTGAGTTCCCATCCAAAAACCCTTGGTCAGGGTCACCCGGGTCTGCGGGCTCTCGTTGGGTTTGTGCGCCACTTCAGTCGGCGGACTTCCCATCGTAAACTCACCCGGCTCGATCCACACCAGATTCATGGCCAAGTCTGCCACGACGCGGGGCTTAGTTCCTGTCGCACCGGCGAACAACGGCGTGAACAATAGGGCGAGTCCACAAAAGGAAAATATCCGCCTGGCGGCATCGGCCAGACGCGCCGTCAAGGCGGTCGTCTCGGTCAGGCGGGGCAAGTGGGCTTCGGGTGGATTCATGGTAGATAAGTGGCTGGGTTGCAGGAGTCGCGTTCAGTCGAGTTTCTTCAGTTGCTCGTGCACGACATCTGCGGGGAGTGGCAGATAGTCGCCTTCGCGCGCGACCGCCTCCTGCCCCTCGCGGCTGAGGACAAATCGAAGAAACTCCTTCACCTTGGGATCGAGCGACCCGCCCGGCGGGCGGTTGGCCAGAAAATAGAGCGACCGGGACAACGGATAGGTCATGTCCTGGACCGTCTTCTTGGTGGGCGTGATATATGCGCTTCCACCCTTCGGAGCGATGGCGATCGGCTTGACCAATTCGTTTCCGTATTGAATGCCATCGAAAGCAATACCGTAACGATCCCGGGCCAGCGCGGCAGTCACTTGACGCGGAGCGTTCAGGATTTTTCCGTCCGGCTGATGCAGGGCGACGAACTCCCGAAGGTTTTCGTTCCATTTGTCCGCTCCATCGAAGACCCGGTGCGAGAAGAAGAAGGAGAACCCGCTACCCGTGAGATCGAAACCATAAGTCTGGATCGGCTTGTCCGCCCATTCGCCGGTGAGTCCGAGCTGGCCCCAGGTGCGGATGTTTTTCTCCGGTCCTCGCGCGGGATCGGGAATCCACCTGGATTTGCTCTCATTCCAACCGCCGGTCCGCTCCGCGCCAAAAATGCCGTCCAGCTGCTCCATGGTCAGCCGGGTGATGGGATTGTCCTTGTGCACGAAGACCACCAGCGCCCACGTCTTGTTCTCGACGTCAAATGTCCCGCCGGCCACCGCCACGCTCACCGGCGGCCCCCCGTGAACCTTCAGATACGAAATCAGTTCAATCGGCCAGACCTCCCGGCCCATCACACCCAGATCGGCGACGCCGACCGACAACGCCGGGATCGCAATGGCCGTTGTTGCCATGTTGTCGTTGAAACTGATCCCGGGATGAAACTTCCGGAATCCCTCCTCCCAGTACCCCATCAATTCGACCATCGTGTCGTTGCCCCAGCAGCGGATCACGCCAGAAACCTGCGGGCCCGGTTTATACTCCGGCAGAGCGGAAAGGTCGAACTCCCCGGCGCCAGCGCGCGACGCACCGGCGAGCAGGAAGGACAGCAACAGTGTTTTTCCGGTTTGTTTCATGTTGTCGGATAAAAAGTGCAGGGACCGCCGGTTTAACTTGGTGGATCCCGGTCAATCCAATTTCCGTAACTGCTCCTGCACGACAGATGCCGGCAGGGGCAGGTAGCCGCTGTCCTGAGCGACGGCTCGTTGCCCCTGGCGGCTGAGGATATACTTGAGAAATTCCTTCAGCTTGGGTTCGACCGGCCGGCCGGGCGGCCGGTTGATGTAGACGTAGATAGATTCAACGAGCGGATAGGTTCGGTTCAGGAAACTCTCCTTGGTGGGCTCGACGTATGGACCACCGTCCACCGCCGCCAACGCGACCGCTTTCACGTTCGGATTTCTCCGCCCGCACTGCGCGGCGGCGTAGGTGATGCCATACCGATCGTTCGACAAGTTTTCCAGCAGTTCGTCACAGCCCTGCTTCGGACGCGGGCCGGGCGAGTAAAGCAAGGCGACCTCGTTCAGCACCGACTCGCGGAGGTTCGGATTCCATTTGTCGCCTCCCTTGAAAACCATCCGTTGGATCGAGAACGGAAAACTGCTGCCGGTGAGGTCGTATCCATAGACTTGGATCGGTTTGTCCGCCCACTCCCCGGTCAAGCCCAGTTGTCCCCAAGTGCGGATGTTTTTCTCCGGTCCTCGCGCGGCCGCTGTCGTCCAGTTTCTTCCGTCCCATCCGCCGGTGCGTTGTTCTCCGAGGATTCCATCCAGCTGCTCGAGGGTAAGACGTGAAAGCGGATTGTCCTTGTGCATATAGATCACGTTGCCCGGCATCTTCGCCCCGACGTCGTAGCTCCCCGTCGCCACGACTATCTGGAGCGGCTCATAGCCGAAGACCTGGTAAAATCCCTCGATTTCAACCGGCCAGACATGATGACCCATGACCCCGAGATCAGCAACCCCCGTGTATAATGGGCCGATTGCCGCGGATCCGCTGGGCAGGGTATCCACGAAACGCAGCCCGCGCTGCCCGCCCTCCATGATTCCTACCTCCCACTGTCGCAGAATATTCGTCATCGTCGGGTTTCCCCAGACGCGGATTTCGCCGAACTGGTTGTTGTCCCCCACATAAAGCGGCAGGTCGTCCGGGTTCTGTGCCCAAGAGGCCTGAGCGGCGAGCGCCAGTGCGAGAGTCAGGCGGTTCAGTAGGAGGTTCAGCGTCATTTTTCTCGGTTTCATTCCGTCGCCTCAGCTCCCTGCTCCGCCTGCAGTTTTTTGCGTTGAGCTGCGGCTTCCTCCGCGGTCAGAGGCAGATAGCTTCCTTCCTCGGCCACCAGCCGCTGACCTTCGCGGCTAAGCACAAAGCGCAGGAATTCCTTCACCTTGGGATTGTCCAACTGCCCTGGTTCAACGGAAATATACACGGAGCGGGTCAAGGGATACTTTCGACTCGCGACATTCGCCCGTGTGAGCTTGACCGGAGGTTGTCCGGCACTTTCCGCCAGTGCCAGTTGCTTCACTAGCGGCGTCTTCTCCGCGAGCGACGCGTAGGCAATGCCATATCGGTCCTGGCCCAAGGCCGCCGTTATCTGCTCGCCTTGGGGGTATTCTCGAAGATTGGGATTCCACATGTCGGCACCGTGGAAAACCTGCTTGCGAAAGAAGAGCATGGGGCCGGGCTTGGGAGAATAGTTGGTCACAGGGTAGGCGTAAGCCTGGATCGGCTTGTCCGCCCATTCGCCGGTCAAGCCCAGTTGTCCCCAGGTGCGGATGTTCTCTTCGGGACCACGCGCCAATTCCCGATGCCACCTGAACTTGTCGTCCCAGGCGCCAGTGCGCTGTTCTCCAAAGACGCCATCCAGCTGTTTCAGGGTCAGATGGGTGAGCGGATTATCCTTGTGCACAAACACGGCGATGGCGGGAGCCCGGTTTGCGGTCTCGTGGCTCCCGCTCGCCACCGCGATCGCCAGGGGATAGGTGTGCTTGCGGCGCAGCATAACATGCCGCTCGAGCGTGAGGATTTCCCGGTCCATCAAGACCAGATCCGCCACCCCGGTATAGAGGGCGGCCTGGGCCGTCTCCGTGCCTTTCAACGTATCCGCGAAGCGGACCTCCGGATGAAATTTCCGGAAGCCACGCTGCCAGGCGCGCAGTAATCCGGCCATGTCGTTGCTGCCCCAAGTGTGGATGGTATCCTCGATCTTCCGCTCGGACCGATAAGAGGGCAAATGCTCCCCCGTGGCAGACGGTGCCGCGAATCCCACGAAGCTGGGTGCACCGGAGCATAATATCAAGAAACGCAGGACATTTTTCATGTGGTCAGGCTTTCGGGGCGGACGCAGCGGTCGATATGGATTTTGTAAGCTGACTGTCCGGGTTTCAGGACACGTGTCGTGGCTCATTCGAGCTTTTTGAGCTGCACGTGCACGATCTCTTCGCAGAGAAGTTGAGGGTATACGGGATCGTGGTTTTCATCGTTGGGTGGCGAGCATCGCAGGAAGAGCCACCTCAGGCTCGTATCGCGTGCTCACATCCCCGCTCTGCCGGGACGGGCCGCAATGCATGAACCTGCTTGACCCGGGGCCCATGGGCTGACCGGTGGATGATTCAGTTGCTTCCCGATGCGGCCGGCCTGCTGCATCTCGCCGGCACGAAGGCCCGAAGGCAGAGCCAAGACTCGCAATGACAACCAGGATCATCGCTCGCATGGCAGAGTGCCCTCAGGCTGTGGAATATCGCGCCAGTTGTGGAGTGGAGTGAGACCAATAATCAAAACGTCCTCCGCACCGAGGCGATGATCTGGCGGGGCGGCCCCACGGTGACTCTCACGTCGCCGGCAGTGGTGCCTGAGCCCGAGCCGGGCAGATACCTTTCGTCGAGCAGATTGGAGAAATTGACTGCAAAACTGTATTTCTTCCAGTTGTAGTAGAGCGCCCCATCGAGCTTCACATAGGATGGCAGGATATACTGCGCGGTGGCAACGTTCGTGGTGACACCAAAGCGGTCCGATTGATAGATCCCGCCGACGCCGACACCGAAGCCCTCCAGTGGACCCTGCGCAAAATTGTAACGGGCCCAGAGATTGACGCTGTGCTTGGGGACATTGCGCAAAGGTGCATTTACGGACGCCGCAATCCTGGAGTTCGTGATTTGTGCGTCCACGTAGGCGTAACCACCGCGGATCTGGATATGCGGCTTCGGCCGGTATTGGAACTCCAACTCGGCACCCGAGCTTTTCATGCTGCCGACCGGCACCCAGTAGAAATTACCCTTCGGATTCACCAGATTGGTCAGCTCGATGAGGTTGTCCTTCTCGATCTCGAACAAGGCGCCGGTGAGGGAGACCGAGTTAGTGGGAAAATCCAGCTTGAACCCGACCTCCTTTTGCCGGCTTTCCTCGGGCGACCATTCCCCGGAAACACCATTGATATCCTCCGCGCTGAAGGCATTGAGCACCGGATGAAACCCTTCCGAGTAGCTGGCGTAGAATGACGTGGTGTCGCTGGGCTGATATACCACACCGAAGGTCGGCACCGTGGCGCTGGCCTCCGCCTTGCCGGTGGCCAGGCTGCGCCGATCCATGAAGTCCTGCTTCATCCGGTCGTGCCGGGCCGAGAGCATCGCCTTGATTTTTGGCGTCACGCTGACCAGCGCCTGGGTGTAAAATCCGCTGCTGTCGATCTTGGTGTCCCCGTAGTTACCGGGGATCGCCGCCGGTAGGGGCGTGCTGAAGACCGGATTGTAGACATTGACCCTCCACGCGACGTTGTTCGGATGCGAGGCGGTGTTCGAAATCGAATTGAAAATGTTTTGCTCGGCCCCCACGGTCACTCCGAAGATCACGCGGTGGGTCAGATTTCCGGCCTGTATATCCCCGTCGAGCACCGCGTCGAGGTAGTCGTAATTGCGGATGTTGTCCTGCTCCCGGGGCCGAAGCTGCACCGCAGTCAGGGCGGCGTTGGCGTTGTTGACGATCGAGGAATTGCGCCAGAAATTGCCGTAGTCGCCATGCCGGACGGCCCGGCCCGCCAGAGTCAACTTCCAGTCATTGCTGAAGGTGTGCTTGAACAGGCCCGAGAACACCTTGCCGTTGTCCTCCTCGATGTCATCGTCGCGTTGATAACGGACGTTAAAAGCCGCAATCAGGTCGATCCGGTTGAGGGGAATTACCAGACCTTCGTCGGCCCCGCGGCGCTCACGGAGATACTCGAACGAGAGGGTGAGCGACGTGTCAGTGTTCCACACGTATGAAAGCGAAGGATAGATGTGCAGATTCTTGTGAACCACTCCCCGGCGGAATCTCTCCAGGTTCTCATAGTCCACGATCATGCGGTATAGCCAATGCTTTCCGGCATCCAGAGGACCGGTCAAGTCCACCCGGCCAGTAAAGAACTTGTCCGCACCGAAACGGCTTATATCGGAAGCGTAGGTGCCAAGAGAGGTAAAGACCTCCACGCGCCGCTGGGACATGGGTTTCTTGGTAACCATGTTCACAAGGCCACCGGGCTCCATGTAGCCATAAAGCACGGCGGCCGGGCCCTTGAGCACCTCGACTCGGTCGATATTGCTCGTAGAGGGCGTGTTGAATCGCGCCGCCGTCCCCGGCAGACCATCCACCTGCAAATTTTTCACGTTGGTCGAACCCTGCATCCCGCGGATGGAAAAGCCATCGTTGTTCCGAAAATCGTTATAACTAAGACCGGTGATGTATTGATAAAGGTCGGACATGTTCGTCGCCCGGAGGTCGGAGATGAATGCCGCGTTAAGAATCGAAACGGTTCGGGGCAGATCGCGCAGGGGAATTTCGGACTTCGACGCCGTGATCGCTGACGCCTCGGCGTAATTTCCGATCTCGGTGGTGACAGTAAACTTCTCCAACTGGACGACTTCGCCGTGCGGTTCTGCCCGAGGCGCGGTTTGAGCAGTCGCGGTCAAGCAAAAAGTCAGACTGCCGAGAATCGCAATCACGGTGGTACGCGGGAAGCCGGCGGAGGACGTGCTGGGGGGTAGCGTCATGGTGGGGTGTCGGTTGGGGTTCCTGAATCCGATAAAACTGCGACCAAGGGAAGAATAGCATTCTGAAACCTCAGTAGATACCCACAAAGTTAACCAAACATGAAGAGAAGCTGAATATTTTTTCAGTAAGCTTCTCGGCACGTCTCCTTCAAGGCGTGCTCCGAATTGGTGTTTCGAGATTCTCTCGCCTGCAATCGCCGCCCCCCCTCGTGCCCCAAACCAATGCAACCAATTATCAATCCCGATTACCTGCTGGTCTATTTCATTGTGATCATTGGATAGCCGTTCTGGTTGGCCACCGTGCGGAAGACGGAGCCGATCTTTCATTATGTGCCGACGGTGCCGTGGATCCTGCTGATCCCGATGTGCTCATCGAAATTCGGACTTACACTCTAATCGCATCCCCTCTAAGACTGGTTGGAGAATTAAATTCTGGTTGCCGCACTTATCCTGCTGCTTGCGACCAACGCCCAGGCCATCCTGTAAATCGGCAAGACCGCGTTGATCATGTGCCGTCCGCTTTGATCGGAGTCGCGGTCACGGCGGTCATCGCTATGTGTTACTTTTAGTGGTGGATGCCACCCGATGCATGAAAGGCGATCAGTGCGCTTATTGGGGTGTGAATCGGTGGTAACAGGAACTTTCTGGCCGTGGCCGCCAGCGTCGAAATGCCGACTTCCATGCTGACCAAGGGGATCAGCACGGAAACCCAGGCTGGGTTTAGCGCTCTTGATCTGGCTTACGCCATTCTAAACTTGGATTGGTCACCAACAGAGTCGATTGCTCCTTGCTGGACGATCTGGATCAGCGGCTCTATTCCACTTTTCTCAGTTGGGCGGCAAGCGTCGCGGCCGGCAGCGGCAAATAGGAGCCCTCTCGGATCACGGCTTCCTGGCCCTCGCGGCTCAGGACATAGCGTAGGAATTCCCGCACTTTTGGGTCGAGCGGCTGCCCGGGGGCGCGATCTGTCACCACGATCATGTCGCGCAGCAGCGGGTAAGCACGCCTCTGCACGTCTTCCCGCGTCAAGGCGACATAGGGCCCGTCAACGCTCTCATCGGCGAGATCGAGGGCCTTGACCCCGGGCCGTGCAAAGGGCATCGCGGAGAAGGCGATGCCATATTTGTCGCGCGACAGGGCGGCCATGCAGCGGATATCACCCGCCACAAATTGCGGCACCTTGGGCGGCCCCATGCTGGGGTATTCGGCATAGCCGTCCACCCAGTTGGCACCGCCCTTGAAGACCGCTTGAGTGAGGAAGAAAGCAAACCCGCTGTCGATTGCGTAGCCCATCGCATGAATCGGCTGATCCGCCCATTCGCCAGTCAGACCGAGGTCCCCCCATTTTCGGATTGGGGCATGCCCGCGCCGGCGGGAGCTCGTGAAAATGGCATCCACCTCGGCCAAGGTTAGCCGGGCTAGCGGATTGTCGCGATGGACAAACACCCCCAGCGCCAAGGTGCGCTCTTCCGCATCGAAACTTCCCGTCATCACGGTGACGCTCAGCAAATCGTGCCCCATCGTCTTGTAGAAACCCTGGGCCTCGATCGGCCAGATCTCCCGTCCCATCAGGCTGAAGTCGGCTGCCTTGGCGTAAACGGCGCCGACCGCCGCAGCGGTCGTGGTGAGGGAGAGTTCGAATCCGGCTGCTGGGTGGAATTTCCTGAACCCCTCCGCCCAGAGTCTCATGTTTGCGCTCTGCCCGTCGTTGCCCCAGACGCGCAGAGTTCCGCTGATTTTCCCCCTCGGCTCGTAGCGGGGCAGATCATCCAAGTCCCCGGCGATGGCCGGGGTGACGAGCAGCAGTGCGGTCGCAAGAAGACGGAGATTGCTGGATTTCATCGTGGTCAGGTCAGTTGATTTTCGCCAACTGTGCCCGGACGATATCCGCCGTCAGCGGCAGGTATTTGCCGTCGAGCTGGACCGCTTCCTGCCCCTCCCGGCTCAGGACGAAGCGAAGAAATTCGCGGACCTTGGAATCGAGCGGCTGACCGGGTAGTTGGTTGGCAAACATGTAGATCGAGTCGCTGAACAGATAGGTGTGATCCTGGACGCTCTCCAAGGTGGGCGTGACGAACGGTCCGTTGTCCTGCACCGCGAGAGGCAGCCGTTTCGTCGAGGGGGTGAGATTGGCGTAGCCGCTGTAGGCGATGCCCGAAGGATCACTGTCCAAGTCACTCATCAACTGGCTGTAACTGAGCACGAGTTTACCATCAGGGCCGACATAGTTCGCATACATTCGCAGGTCCTCGTTCCATTTGTCGCTCCCATTCAGCACCCGGTTGGAGAAGACGATGGCGTGACCATCGCGCAGGTTGAGGCCATAGACATGGATCGGTTTATCCGCCCATTCACCGGTCAACCCCAACTGGCCCCAGGTGCGGATATTCCCCCCGGCTCCACGCGCAAACTCGGGATGCCACTCATTTCCCGCCCAACCACCCGTGCGGGCGGCGCCGAAGATGCCATCCAGCTGACGGCGCGTCAGTCGCGCAAGCGGGTTGTCTTTGTGCACGTAGATGCAAAGTGCGTTGCTCCAGCCCGCAATGTCGAGGGAACCCGTCACAACCGGCACTTGAAGCGGCAAGCCCCCCATCTGCCGCTGATAAGTCAGGGTGGATTCGAAGGAGGCCTTGCCGACGCCGAGATCCGCCACGCCGGTGAACAACGCCGGTAAAGGGGCGTTTGGGGATTTCAGGTTGTATGCGAACCGGACGTCCGGGTGATATTTCCTGAATCGCTCCTCCCAGTATTGACTGAGGTTGCCATCAGCGAAGTAATTGCTGCCCCACACGCGGATGGTGCCCGAGATCACCTGCTCCGGGACGTAGGGCGGCAATCCCTCCAGCTCAAACCGCTGGGTGTAAAACACTTTCTTCCCCTTGGCGGCGACTGCGGCGTTGCGCGAGTTCTGCACGCTGAGCGAATCGCGGACCGCCGCGACGGCCGGCGTCTCCGGCACGATCACCGGACCGAGCGCGAGGCGCAGCCCAAGATTGCTCCAGCGATAGGTCGGTTCGTGCCAGTTGCGATACGCCGCGCGGGTTAGCGTGGCGTTGCTGCTCCAGCCGCCGCCACGACGCACATGGTTGTGGCCCTTGGCGGAAGGGCCGGTGGGATCGGTCATTTGACCACCCGGATAGTCGCCGCTCCAATCCCAGCACCACTCGGCAACATTGCCGAGCATGTCATAGAGTCCCCAGGCGTTCGGCAGTTTCGTCGCGGCGGTTCGCGGGCCTGCGCGACCCGCGTTGATGGGTTTCTTTTCAGCCGTTCCTGAGCTATCGATGCCCCGGCCGGTGTAGCCCTTGGCACTGTTGGCGGAATACCATGCGATTTCCTCCAACTCGGGGGCGGAAAGGTTTGCTGAGTTGATACTCAAATTGCCAGCGTGAGTAGCAACCGTCGTCCCTGCGCGGCAGGCGTATTCCCACTCCGCCTCGGTCGGCAGGCGGAACTCATAGCCCGCAGGCAGCCGGCCGGCGGCTTTTTCGCGCACGTTGATCCGCCGGCAAAACTCCGCAGCCTCCTCCCAACTGACCCAGTAGATCGGAAGTTGCGGGTCGACATTTCCAATCATCTTGAGGGTGTCGCCATCCCGGGCCACGCCCGCGAAGTCCCGCATATACATCATTTTCTTCCCCGAAATCAGGTATTGCGTGTCGTCAGTCTGGCCCAGCCGCGCCTGGGCGACCAGATCCCGGCCCATGATCGCTTGCCACTGGCCCTGGGTTACTTCCGTTTTCCCAAACCAAAAGCCCCGGGTGAGTTTGACTTCGGTCTGCGGACCCTCGTTCGCCCGCCGTCCAGCCTCGTCCGTGGGACTGCCAATCAAAAAAACACCGGCCGGAATCCATTTCATCTCCAGATCCAGGTCGGGCAGCATCCACGCGGATTCGGCATCGACCGGCGGCTCCGCAGCCCGGATCAATTGCCAGCCGGCGGCACCAAGACCGAGGAAAACTGCAACACCGAGGTAGGAACTGCACAATGGGAGTTTCATGGGATGGAGGGGCGCGAAATGAAGCTTGGGGCAATTGCGGCTAGACGAGGTGGGCTCCGGACAGACTATATATCAATTCGGAGACGGCCGCCAGAACGCCGGGTTGATCTCGCTCCACCTGCGTGGGACCTGGCTCATCTGCGGGTCAACGCGGAAAAATCGGTTTTCGGAATACTCATAAGAAGTGGCACGCAATTCCACCATCTTCCGATCCTCCTCCGGGGTGAGTGGTTCGCCAAAGCCCTGGGCGCGAAGCTCATCGTGCTGGCGCAACGACTTGAGCGGCCGGAATATCATCCAGACCAAACCCTTGTAACCATTGATTTTATAGACCAGCAACGGCCCTTCGATTCCGCCTTTGTTGTGCGCCGCCTGCGACATCCGGCGGTATTCCAGATATTCCGGGTGCTTACCCGGTCGGACATGCGCGGTGATGATCTCGACGTAACGCACCTGCGACCAGTCACAGGTCTCCAGCCGGTAACTGAGATGCTTCAGGAAAAGACCGATAACACCGCCTTTAGTGGAAAAGAAATCAGCCTCCTGCTCTGACAGAGTGTCCAGTTCGTTCCTCAAGCCGGGAGCCCGTTCGATGAGTTGACGGTCCTGCTCCAGATCACCCAAGCCGGCACAAAAATCGATCAGCCAGACTTCCTCAGCACCGGTGATCGACGTGAGGGCGATCGTGGTCCGTGGTGAGTTGATAGTGTCAAGAGCGCGACCAACAGCCGCCCGGTTCCGGGCCAGCGCCGGCATCCCGCCCGGTTTGATGCCCGCCTGGGTGATATGCATCACCTCGGCTGGAGGCAATGGCACCGGCTCCGCGCCGAGCTCCGGACACACGGCCAGCAAGCAAGCGAGCAACCCAGAATACAGATGACAACGAACCTTCCATAACTTCGTGAAGTGAAGAGAAGAGAGGATGAAGGGGGCTCGAAATTTCATGGCTCTGGCAAGAGGAGCGAAAGCGTAGCGGATCTTCGCATATTAAACTGTCAACCTTGCCAAAACATGAATCCAAACTGAATTCGCTGCAAGGAGCGCCCGGAATTCCGGCAAGCCACGACAACCGGCTATGGCACCAGACTGAAAAGGTCAGCCTGTGACAGGATCTGTTGCGCCAAGCGGTCGCGGATGGTGGTGGCAGCCACGAAATATTTCACCTGATCCTCACCGGCGCGATACTTGAAGGCTAGGGCCAGCGCCCCGATGTCGCGGCCCGCGCGGTCGCGCAGCGGGAGCATGATGCCGAGCTTGGGCACCTTCAAATTGAGCGCCATCAGCGTGGCTCCATGGGTGCCGACCTCGACGTCGGGCGGGTCGCTGGGCTTGCCGATGACGTTCAGCGTGGAGGCGATAATCGTCTGGGCGGCGCCGCCCGGCGGCACGCAATGCATGCCGGCCGTGAGCCGTTCCGGAGTGGTCGCGAGGATTTCATTCACGAGTCTCTGCGCGTGGATCCGGTTGTCCGCGGCGAGACCGTAGGGTGCGGCAGTAGCGGCCAAGCCGGCTCGGGCCAGCAGGAAAAGGAGGATGATTATTTTGGGTTTCATGAAACAACGAGCGGTCAGGGAAGCTGGTTTCCGGCCACGGACCGGGGCAGCGGCAGGTAACCGTCTTCTGGCCGCACCAGTCCCTGCCCTTCCGGGCTGAGCACGAAACGGAGGAACTCGGCGAGCAGCGGATCGAGCGGTCTGCCGCCTCCCTGATTGAAGTAGGCGAAAACCGGCCGGGCCAGCGCGTAGCGGCGGCCGGCCACTGCCTCTGGTGTGGCCAACTCGCCGGTCGCTTCGGCTTCAACCGACAGCCGCAGAGGCTTGGTCGTCGCCCTGTCCGGCTGCCCGGCAGCAAGGCCTAGACCGAAACGGTCGCGGGACACCGCCGCGACAATCTTGGCCGAGGCATCATGCGGAGAACTCGTTGGCCCAGCGGAGTCGGAAAATTCCGTGACCCGTTCCCAGTAAAGCTTGCGGCTGTCCCGGAGCACCACGTCGCGGAAAAACCGGCCGGTGCCGCTCTCCGTATCAGGTGTGTAAAGGTTGATTGGCCGGACGGCCCACTCCCCGCCCAGGCCGAGGTCGCCCCACGTGAGGATCGGCGCCGGGGCACCGCGTTTGCGCTCCGGGCTGAAGATGGCGTCGGCCTGCGCCAGGGTCAGACTGGCCAAGGGGTTGTCCGGATGGACGTGAAACACGAGAGCTGGCGAGCGGCCCGCGCGATCCGCGCTCCCGGTCAGGATCTCCACCCGTTGCGGCCGGTAGCGGAATATCCATTCAAACGCTTTGACCTCTTGGGCGGCGGCATCGCGCCCGAGCAGGGCGAGCTCCGCCTGACCCGTCGTGAGGGCCGACATGCCGACATCACTCCCGTCGAGGCGCACCTCGAAACGAACGACGGGATGACTGGCGCGGAACGCCGCCACCCAGCGTTGCACGATTTCCCCCAGCTCGGCATTGCCGCGCAGACGGAGGACTCCCGTCTCGGACGGATGAGGATGAACCGGAGGCAGCACCGCCGGCGTGAATTGGTTTTCTCCCACCGGCGCAGCCTTGGCGGGGACGACCGGCTCCGGCCGTTCATTTCTGCCAAGCTTGGCCAGTTGCTCCGTGATGGCCATCGGCCCCATCGGCAGGTAACCCGTCTCTTCAATAAGGGCCCGCTGGCCGGCGCGACTGAGCACATAACGCAAAAACTCACGCACCGCAGGCTCGACGGGCTGGCCGGGCGGCTGGTCGATGAAAGCGGGAATGATCCGGACCAGCGGATAGGACTGCGCGATGAGGCTCTTCTTCGTGGGCAAAACGGCCGGCTCTCCGGTGCGCCCGGCCAAGGCGACGGTCTTCACGCCGGGCGTGGCATAACGCACATTGGAGATCGCAATGCCGTAGCGGTCGCCCACCAGCGCATCAACAATCTGCTGACCGTGGTCATATTGGGTGCCGTCGGCCCGGAGGACATGGACATATTCCTTGATCGCGGGATTCCAGCGGTGGCTGTCGCCAAGCACGCGTTCGCGGAAGAACAGGGCGAAATCCTCGTCCACCTTCCAGCCGTAGGGCTGGATTGGCCGGTCCGCCCATTCGCCCGTGAGCCCCACGTCGCCCCAGGTGCGGAGATTGCGCGGACCCTGCTTGTGCTCGGTGCCGAAAATACCCTCCAGCTGGGCGCCCGTAAGCTGAGCCAGCGGATTGTCCCGATGCACAAAGATCATGTGCGCGTAGTCGAAGAAATTCACGTCGAGGCTGCCCGTGGCCACCTGGATCTCGGTCGGCGCATAGCCACGCGCCCGGTGGAATGCCAGGGCCGCGGTCGGACTGATCTCCTCGCCCAGCAGTGCAATATCGCCCGCGCCGGTGAAGAGCGCCCCAAGGGCGGACGCCGTGCCATACATGCGGTTCTCAAACCGCACGCCCGGCTGCTGCGCCGTGAACTCCCGCACCCAGCGGGAGAGCAGGTTGCCCATGAAATTCCGGCGGTAGCTGCCATGGCCCCAGAGCCGGATCGTGCCGCCGACCTGCCCCGCAGGCGCATACTCCGGCAGCGTATCGACCAATTCCACCTCCGGGTCCGCCGCGCGACCGGTGCCCGGAAGCAGCAACGCGACCACGAACAGGGTCAGCGGGCGAAGAAGGCGGCGGCGGCGGGAATTCATGGTTTTTCGAGGGACTCGCGCTGCGCGAGGACGGTCGCCGCATTCAGCGGCAGGTAGCCGCCGGCGCGGATGATGTCCGCCTGCCCTTCCCGGCTGAAGAGGTAACGAAGAAATTCGCGGGCCTTGGGTTCAAGCGCGGTACCGGGAGGCTGGTTGACAAAAACGTAGGTCAGGCGGGTGAGCGGATACTGCCGGGCGACCAGGGTTTCCCGCGTCGCCGGATAGGCCGGGCCGCCTTCCTCGGCGGCGAGCGCCACGGCCTTCACGGCCGGGGTGGCGAAACTCAGGCACCCCACCGCCAGGCCGTAGCGATCGGCCCGCAGCGCCTCGATGCTTTGCGCGGCACTGCGCACCATGGCCCCATCGGGGCGGATGACGTCCTTGAACTCGCGGAAATTCTCCCAGTTCATCTTGCGGCTGCCGCCGAGCACGGCCTTTTGAAAATATCGTCCCGTGCCGGTCTCGGCATCGTAGCCGTAAAGCCGGATCGGCTGCTCGGCCCATTCGCCGGTCAGGCCGAGCTGGCCCCAGGTGCGGATGTTCGGCAAGCCGCGCCGGTGCTCGTGGCCGAAGAGGGCGTCAAGTTGCGCCAGCGAGAGCCGGGCGAGCGGATTATCCCGGTGCACAAACACGACCAGGGCGTTGGTCTGGCCCGGCACATTCAGGCTGCCGGTCATGAGCTCGAAGCGCCGCGGTTTGTAGCCCATGGGCCGGGAGAAACCGTTGTCATCGGTGATATTATTTTCGCGTCCAAGCAGGGCGAGATCCGCCTGCCCCGAGTAGATCCCGGGGATGGCGGTAGCCGAGCCGTTCAGGGTGAACTCGAGCTCCACCCCCGGCTGGACACGCCGGAAACCCTCCGCCCAGGATTTCGTCACCGCCGCCATGCCCGCCGGGCCCCAAATGCGGAGCGTGCCGGCGAGGCTGCGCGCCGCCTCGTAGGCGGGCAGCGGTGTTTCCTCCGCCGCCAGGCTGGCGCCGAGCGACAGGGTCAGGGCGAGAATCATGGTCCGTGGTTTCATGGTGAGAACGGAGTGCATCAATCCAGTTTCCGTCTTTGCGCCGCCGCAAAATCCGGTCCCAGCGGGAGGTATCGCCCGTCCTGATTGATCGCTTCCTGACCCTCGCGACTCAGGATGAAACGGAGGAATTCGCGGACCTTTGGCTCCACCGGCAGGCCCGGTGGCCGGTCCACCACGGCGGGAATGGTGCGCGTGAGCGGATAGGTCCGCTCGATCAGGGTCTGCTTGCTGGCGGCGTAGGCCGGCCCGGCGGGTTTCAACGCCAGCGCGAGCGGCTTAACGTCCGGCCCGGCATAACGGATGTTCGAGACCGCGATGCCGAAGCGGTCCTTCGCCAGGTTGTCCAGAATCTGTTGCCCGTGGTCGTAGATGCTTCCGTCGGGCCGGTAAATATGGACGAACTCGCGCAGCTCGTTGTTCCAGCGGTGGCTGCCCTCGAGCAACGCCGTCTGGAGGAAGAAGCCGAAGCTGTCGTCAATCGCCCAGCCGTAGGGCGTGATCGGCCGGTCCGCCCATTCCCCGGTCAGGCCGAGTTCGCCCCAGGTGCGGATGTTCCCCGGGCCGCGCCGGTGCTCGGCCCCGAAGACGGCATCGAGCTGAGCGAGGCTCAGCTGCGCGAGCGGGTTGTCCCGGTGCACGAAAAACATCTGGGCGTAATCGAAGTTCCGCACATCGACGCTGCCGGTGCAGATCTCGATCCCGAGAGGAGGATAATGCTTCGCCCGCCTGAAGGCCGCCGCCGCCTCGGGCAGGATTTCCTCGCCGAGGATGGCGATGTCACCGATGCCGGTGAAGAGCGCCGGGATGCCCGACGAGGTGCCGTGCATCTCGTAGCGGATGCTGACCCCGGGATGGAACTTCCTGAAGCTCTCCTCCCACAGCATAATCAACGGCCGCATCCAGGGCAGATGCGCATGACCATGTCCCCAGATGCGGATGACGCCGGCGACCGGTTGCTCCGGCGAGTAGCGGGGAATCGAGCTGACAATCCGGGCCTCGAAGCTGTCCGGTGCGGCCGGTGTGCCACGGAGCACCGCCACGGGGGCGGGAGCGACGGTCCCGTCCGCGCCGGCCATGAGCCGGGGGCCCAGGATTAGTAGACCGAGAACAATGGGCCGGCGGAGCATCATTCAAGCTTGGCGAGTTCGGCGCCGACCTCGGCGGGAACCAGCGGAAGATAACCCTCATCGCTCGCCGCGAACCCCGCGATGATGGCCTGGCCCTCGCGTGAGAGCGCCAGCCGGACGTATTCCTGCACGAGCGGATCGAGCGGCTGCCCTGGTGCCCGGTTAACGTAGAATCGGATGAAATGGGCCAGCGGATAGCGGCCGGAGCTCACCGACGCGTAATCAGGCAGCGCGGCGGGTATTTCGGGCGCGGCAGCCAGCGCCAGCATTTTCACTCCCGGCGGAACCGCTGTCCCGTCCACAAAGCCGGCGAGTCCGATGCCCTGCTCGTCTCCCGCGACCGCCGCCAGAACATCCGCATACTTGGGCAGAGCCTCATAGCGGCGCGTGAACGGCGCGTCCTTCATCCGGGCGGTGCGTAGACCGGTGGCAAACCCGCCATCGTCGCGCGGGCCGTAAACATGGATGACGCGATCGGCCGCGCCGGTGTCGACCTGTCGCCAATGGGTCAGGTCGCCGCCCGCCTGGCCCGTCGTGAAGATCCGCGCGAGTTGCTCCAGCGTGATTCCGGTGAGTGGATTCTTCGCGTGCACATAGACCCCAGGCGGGTTCTTCCGGCCGGGACCGGAGTAGGCGGTGCGGCCGATGCGAATGTCGGTTGGCTCATAGCCGTAAAGACGCCGGAAGGGTTCAACCTCACCCGGCCAGGCCTCGCGGCTCATCGGCGCCAGCGCAGAGACACCCGCGGTCAGGCCGCCGATGCCGGTGGAGGAGCCTTCGCACCGCAGCGTGAACCTGATCCCGGGATGCGTCCGTTCGAACAGGGCGTTGAGCTCCGCCAGCAGCGGCTCCATGCCGTCGTTCCCAACGATGAGGATCGATCCGTCGCGCTGCACATAGGACGCCGTGACTGGCACGGCGACCGGCTGCGGGACATACGCCGGCAGCTCCGCCGCACCCAAGGCGACTGACCAAGCGACTAACATCAGGAACGAAAATATGCTTCGCAGGTTCATCGTTGGAGGTTCAATCGAGCTTGGCCAGTTCGGCGGCGGCCTCGCGGTCGTTGAGCGGGATGAAGCCGTCGGGCTCGGCCGCGATGATCCGCCGGCCCTCGGTCGACAGAACAAGGCGCAGGTATTCCCTGACAAATGGATCAAGCGGCTGGCCCGGGACGCGGCGCACATAAAGATAGATGAACCGGTCGTAGGCATAATTGCCCGAGGCAATCTCCTCCACCGTGCCGGTCAGAAACGGTCCCTCCGGTCGCTCCGCGACGGCGATGATCCTGGTCTGCGGCGTCTGGAAACCCAGCGCCGAGAACCCGATGGCGCCCGGATCCTCCCCCACCCGCTTCACGATCTGCGCCGCGAGGGGGAACGACTCGTAGCCCGGCGCGAAGGCGCGGCCGTCCATCCGGTGGAGCTGCATGTAGGCGCCAAAACCACTGGCCTCGGGGGTGCCGCAGGGATGGATGGCCCGACTGGCCCACTCTCCCGTCAGGCCGAGCTGCCCCCAGGTGGTCAGGTCGCCGCCGGTCGCGCCGCTGGTGAAGATCCGGGCGACCTGCGCCACGGTTAGTCGCTCAAGCGGGTTGGCTTGATTGACGTAGATGGCGAGTGGCGCGGCCTTGTCCCGGGCCACGACGGTTCCGTGCGCGATCCGGAAGATGAGCGGATCGGCGCCGACGATCTTGCGATAGGGCACCAGCTCGACCGGCGTGGCTTCCCGACCCATCGGCCCGACCAACGTGACCCCATGGGTCAGCGCGGGGAGATTCACGGCATTCCCGAGCCGGTTGTATTCGATCGCAAACCTTACCCCCGGATGGGTGCGGCTGAAAAGATCCCCAAAGCCCTCAAGGATCCGCCCCATGCCCCGATTACCGCAGACGATGCGGATCGCACCGTCCGGACGCACGTAGCCCGCATCGGCCGGCGGGGCGATCGATTGGGACGCGTAGCCGGGTATCCGTTCACCGCCGGCAAGGAGAACCCGGCCGGTCAGAAAGAGGGTGAGCGTCAGGCGCCAGAGGTTCATTCAAGTTTTTTCAGTTGTTCTCGAACCGCGTCGGCCGGCAAGGGCAGCAGCTTGCCGTCGCGGACGACCGCCTCCTGCCCCTGACGGCTCAGAATGTAACGCAGGAATTCCTTCACCTTCGGATCGACCGGCTGACCCGGCTTGCGGTTGACGTAGAAGTAATTGTTCCCATGGAAAAAGTAAGTCCGGGACTGGATGTTCTCGATGGTGGGCTCAACGTAAGGACCGTCGTCGTCAACCGCCAACGCGAGTGCCTTTGTGTCCGGCGTAAGATAGGCGATGTTGCTCACGCCGATGCTGTAGGGATCACGTCCGGTGTCCTCAACCAGGTCCTGGGCACCGATGCCGAGCTTCCCGTCGGGGCGGACATACTGGCTATACTGGGTGAGCGTCTCGTTCCACTTGTCGCTGCCCTTGAGCACGAGCCGGCAAAACGTGTGGGTCGGGTCGTATTGCAGGCTCATGATGCGGACACGGATCGGCTTGTCGGCCCACTCGCCGGTCAGGCCGAGCTGGCCCCAGGTGCGGATGTTTCCCTCCGGACCCCGGGCAAATTCCGCGTGCCACGTGGTGCCGACCCAGCCGCCGTTGCGCTCGGCCCCGAAGATGCCGTCAAGTTGCCGCAAACTCAACCGGCTGATGGGGTTCTTCTTGTTCACCACGACGACCCAAGCGGGATTCCACCCCAAGGTGTCGTAGGCGCCATTGAGCGGAACGAGTTCAAGCGGGTCGTGGTTGAAGGTCCGCTGAAAACCCAGCAGCTCCATGAACAGGATATGCCGGCCGATGCCGATATCGGCCACGCCGGTCACCAGCGACGGGATCGCCACCGCCGAGGATTTCAGGTCGATGTCAAACGTGACGTCCGGCTGGAATTGCTTGAATCCTTCGAGCAGATACCGGAAGAGGTGACCGCGATTGATGGCATCATTGCCGCGCAGCCTGATAACACCGGACACTTTCGGCCCGGGCACGTATTCCGGAAGAGCGCTGAGGTCCCAAGACCGGGCGTAGAATTGTTGGTCCCGCTGAGTAGCTCCGCGCGCCGAGCGGGCCTTCTGCACTTCCAAGGCATCGCGCTGCCCTTCCGGAACCGGCCCGGGCGCAACCGTGAGGGCAGACAAAGGCAGGCTGACGCCGACCCAAAGCAACAGCGGGCGGAATCTCATTCGAGTTTCCTCAATTGCTCGTGGCTGACCTCGGCGGTCAGGGGGAGGTATTTGCCGTCGCGCTGGATGCACGCCTGGCCCTCGCGGCTGACGATGAAGCGCAGGTATTCGCGCACCTTCGGGTCGAGGGTCGGACCGGTGGCGGCGTCGGCGTAGGCGTAGATTTCGTCATGAAAAGGATACTTGCGGCTGCGCAGGTTTTCCAAGGTGTAGGCGTAAAAAGGTCCGGCCGCCGTCTCCGCGAGTTCCAGCACCTTCAACTCGGGCGGCAGATTCGTGCCGACGGGAGCGGCGACATAGGCGATACCGTAGCGGTCCTGAATCAGGTCTTCGTTTAGCCCGCGCTTGAGCCGGCCGAAGCCCATCGAGGAGCCGCTGCCCTCGGGCGCCACGTAGTTGGCGTAGATGCGGAGGCGCTCGTTCCATTTGTCGCTGCCTTGCAGGATCCGGTCGGAAATTTCCGTGGCCTGATGGTAACGCAGGTTGAGACCATAGGGCGTGATCGGCTTGTCCGCCCACTCCCCCTTGAGGCCGAGCTGGCCCCAGGTGCGGATGTTCTTCTCCGGACCACGGGCGAACTCCGGGTGCCAGTCCGTGCCGATCCAGCCGCCCAGCCGTTCGGCCCCGAAGACGCCGTCGAGTTGCTCCAGCGTGATTTTCGTCAGCGGATTATCCTTCGAGACGACGATGCCGAAACCCGGCTGCCAGCCGGTGACGTTGTAAGAGCCGGTGGCGATGGTGATCTCGAGGGGATCCCGGTTCTTGTAGCGCTGGTAGAGCTGCAGCTCCTCCGTCGTGATTTTGCGACCCATGCCGAGGTCGGCGACACCGAAGACGAGCGATGGCGCGGCCGCCCGGGTCGTCAGCATGTTGTATTCAAACTTCACGCCGGGATGAAATTTCTGGAATTCCTTCTCCCAGTATTCGCCGACGTGGCCGTCGACGATGTAGTTGCTGCCCCAGAGCCGGATGATGCCGGTGACCTTTCCCTTCGGCTGGTAGGCTGGCAGGTCGGACAAATCCCATGTGTCGGCCGGGTAATACGTCTTCTTGCCCTTGACCTTGAGGCCCTCGGCGCGGGCCTCCTGCATGGCGAGACCGGTGGAAACCTTGTCGCCGTCGGCACCAATAGCCGCCGTGACCGTGGCCACGGCTGAGAGCATGAGGATAGATGATTTCATGGGTGCTTGGGACAAAGGTTATTCGAGTTTCTTGCGCTGCTCGCGCACGAGTGCGGGCGGCAGCGCGAAGTAGACGCCGTGCTGGCGCACGATGTCCTGTCCTTCCGCACTCAGGATGTATTTCATGAAGTCCTTCACCTTGGGCGAAAGCGGCCGGCCGGGTTCTTGGTCGAGGTAGATGTAGACGCTGCGCGTGAGCGGATAGGAGCGGTCGGCCAGCGTCGCCTTGCTGGGCGGAACGAACGGACCGCCGGACGAGCGGGCGAGCGCGATGGTCTTGATGCCCTTGATCTGCGGCACCTGGTTCCACTGCGGCATGCCGGCCCAGCCGATGCCGTATTTGTCCTTCTCCAGCTCGGCCAGCATGGCCAGCACGCCGGAGGACTCGCGGCCGGGCGTGAGGATCTTGGTGCCGTTCTCGACATACTGGCGGTAGTTGCCGTTCCACTTGTTCGAGCCCTTCAGCACCTCGATCTCGAAGAAGTGCGCCATGCCGCCGTGGGCGTAGCCGTAGGTCTGGATTTCGCGGCCCGCCCACTCGCCGGTCAGCCCAAGTTGGCCCCACGTGCGGAGGTTGTCCTTCGCGCTGCGGGCATACTCGCTTTTCCACACGTAGCCATCATAGGCGCCCGTGCGCTCCGAGCCGAAGATGCCGTCGAGCTGCTGCATGGTGAGCTGCGCGAGCGGGTTCTCCTTGTTCACGAAGACCAGTAGCGCCCAACTCGCCCCGGGAACATCGTAGGTTCCGCTGGCAATCGTGATCTCGGTCGGGTTGTAGCCCTTGTTCTCAAAGAAACCGAGGTAGTCGTTCAGTTCGAGTTCGCGACCGAAGACCGCGATCTCCGCCGTGCCGTGCTGGAGCGCCCCGATGGCCGCATCGCTGCCGCCGGGATTGTCGGCCATCTTCACGTCGGGGTTGTGTTTCATGTAGCCCTCTTCCCACGCCTTCACGAGGCCCTTCAGGCTCGCGCCGAAAACCCGGAGGATGCCCTTGTTCTGTCCCTCGGGCTTTTGATAGACCGGTAGCGAATCGGCCGCCGGCTGGGCCGCGGCGCTGCCGAGCAGGACGCAAACGAGCGCCGCGACTGCCCACAGACGATGGCGCGCGGAGATCAAGGGGACAAATGTTTTCATGGGTGGTCGGGTTGTCGGAATATATTCGCGGCCCTCAGGGCTCATTGCTCCAGGCCTTTTCCAGCTTGGTGCGCTCCCGGGCGATGATCTCGGCTTGTCCTTCCCGGCTCAGGACGAAGCTCAGGAACTCCCTTACCAGGGGGTTCATCGGCATTCCGGGAGTTTCATTCATAAAAGAACGCGTTGAATTGGACCATCGGGTAAGCGGACCCACCGGGCAGGTTTTCAGGCGCGGCTTCACTGGAGTTTCTTTAGTTGTTCGCGTGCCGCCTCCGCCGTGAGCGGCAGATACTTGCCGTCGCGCATCACGGCCTCCTGGCCTTCGCGGCTGACGATGAAGCGCAGGTATTCGCGCACCTTCGGATCCATGTCGGCAGCTTGCTTGCCGTCGGCGTAAGCGTAGATCTCGTCGTGCAGCGGATACTGCCGGCTGCGGATGTTATCGATCGTGTAAGCGTAATAGGGGCCCGCGGCGGTCTTGGCGACCTCGAGGAGCTTCAGACCGGGCGGCAGGTTGGGCCCCACCGGCGAACCGACGTAGGCGATGCCCGAGGGATCCTGCAACAGGTCCTCGTTCAGCCCGCGCTTCAGGCGGCCGAAGCCCATCGAGCTGCCCTGGCCGTCGCCGCCCTCCGGCGCGGCAAAGTTGGCATACATGCGCAGGCGCTCGTTCCACTTGTCGCTGCCGCCAAGGATGAGGTCGGAAATCCAGGTCGCCTGGCTGTAGCGCAGGTTCAGGCCGTAAGGCGTGATCTCCTTCTTCGCCCACTCCCCGGTGAGGCCGAGCTGGCCCCAGGTGCGAAGATTTTTCTCCGGGCCGCGGGCGAATTCCGGCTGCCAGTCCGTGCCGATCCAGCCGCCGAGCCGCTCGGCGCCGTAAATGCCGTCGAGCTGCTCCAGCGTGATTTTCGTGAGCGGATTGTCCTGGTGAACGACGATGCCGAAGGCCGGGTTCCAACCGGTGACGTTGTAGGAGCCGGTGGCGATGACGATCTCCAGGGGATCCTGATTCTTGTAGCGCTGGTAGAGCTGCAGCTCCTCGGACTTGATCCGCCGGCCCATGCCGAGGTCGGCGACGCCGAACACCAGCGACGGCACGGCCGCGCGGGTCGTGAGCATGTTGTATTCAAACTTCACCCCGGGATGGTATTCCCGGAACGCCTTCTCCCAATATTCGCCGACGTTGCCGTCGACGATGTAGTTGCTGCCCCAGAGCCGGATGGGGCCCGTGACCTTTTCCTTCGCTTGGTAGGCCGGCAGGTCGGACAGGTCCCACTTGTCCGCCGGGTAATAGGTCTTCTTCCCCTTGACCAAGAGTCCTTCGGCGCGAGCCGCCTGCATCTCGCGGCCGGTCGAGCCGCGCTTGGGCTGCTGGGCAGAGGCGAGCAGGGGCAACAAAAGGGACAGGAGCAGGCGTGTCGGGAGGGATTTCATCCGGGGTCAAGAAGATGGATTAGTCGAGTTTGGCGTGCTCGGCGCGGCGAAGGATCTCATGGGCTTAGTCCAGTTTCTTGATCTGCTCCTTCACGATATGCGGCATCAGCGGCAGGTAACGGCCCTCGCGCTGGATGCAGTCCTGGCCCTCCTGGCTGAGGATGAAGCGGAGGAATTCCTCGACCTTCGGATCGATGGGTTTGCCCGGCTCCCGGTTGAGATAGAAATACGACTCGTGGTAGAGTGGATAGGTCCGGTCGTGGATCGATTCCAGGCTGCGCTTCACATACGGCCCGCCCTCATAGGCCTGCACCGCGAGTTCCTTCAGCTCCGGGCCCAGCGAGGCCGGCGATACGTAATACATGGCGTAGCGATCTTTGGCGATGGCGCGGCGCGCCTGTAGGCTCCAGCTGTTGATCTTCCCTTCCGGCGTGATGTAGTTGGTGACCGCGTTGTAGCCCTCAGCGAACTGGTAGCTGCCGCGCAGCACTTTTCTTTGGAAATCATACGAGGCCCCTGCGGTCAGGTTCTGGCCACCGATGCGGATGGGCTTGTCCGCCCACTCTCCCGTCAGGCCGAGCTGACCCCAAGTGCGGATATTTTCCTCCGCGCCGCGGGAATAAGGATACTCCGTATGCCACACGCTGCCCACATAGCCGCCGGTGCGCGCGCCGCCGAACACCCCGTCGAGCTGCTTCATGCTGATCTTGTCGATCGGATTGTCCTTGTTCACGGCGATGATCGTCGCCGGCTGCCAGCCATAGACATCGTAGGAGCCGGTAAACACCTTGATCTCGGTGATCGGGTGGTGGAACACCTGCTCAAACACGAGCAGGTCGGTCAACCGGGCCTTGTAGCACAGGCCCAGGTCGGCCGCACCGGTGGCGAGCGCGGGCACGGCAATCGTGGCCGTCGGCATGTGGTATTCGATGGTGATGCCCGGCTGGAATTTTTTGAACTCCTCGCGCCAGTATTCGGCCAGGTAGCCGTCCTTGACGTAATTGTTGCCCCAGATGCGGAGCGTGCCGGTCACCTGCCGCTTGGGCTGGTAGTGCGGCATCTCGCTTAGGTCCCACTTCTTCGTATATCCGCCCTCCACGCCGTGCTCCTTGCGGAACGCCGTGACGTTCTGCGTCCAGATGCTGACACCGGCATTCTTCGGCTCGGTCGCGACGTTTGCGTCGACCGTCAGTTTTTCCTGGGCCGCAAGCCAAAGCGGGAAAGCGAGCAACGCGCACCACAACACGCATTTTTTTTGAAACGAAGGGATCGGGATCATGGGGTGTTTTATTGGAGTTTCTTGAGCTGGGCCTTCACCATCTCCCCCGTCAGGGGCATGTAGCGGCCCTCGCGCTGGACGCACTCCTGCCCTTCCTGGCTGAGGATGAAGCGCATGAACTCCGCCACCTTCGGGTCGATGGGTTTGCCCGGCGCGCGGTTCAGGTAGAAATAATACTGCCCGTAAAGCGGGTAGCTGTGGTCGCGGATGGTCTCAAGCGTCCGGGGCACATAGGGGCCGCCGTCGAAACCCTGGATGGCCAGCTCCTTCATGGCCGGACTCAGCGACGCGGGAGAGACATAATACATCGCGTACTTGTCGTTCGCGATCGCGCGCTGCGCCTGCAGGCTCCAGCTGTTGATCTTGCCGTCGGGCGTGATGTAGTTCGCATACGCCTGGTAGCCTTCCACGAACTGGTCGCTGCCCCGGAGGATCAAGTCGGAGAACTGCGTGGTCTGGTTGCCGCGGATGGTCTGGCCGCCGGGATGGATCGGCTTGTCGGCCCATTCGCCCGTGAGGCCGAGCTGGCCCCAGGTGCGGATGTTTTCCTCGGGTCCGCGCGCATAGGGATATTCCGTGTGCCAGACGCTGCCGACGTAGCCGCCGGTCCGCGCGCCGCCGAACACCCCGTCGAGTTGCTTCATGCTGATCTGCGTGAGCGGATTGTCCTTGTGGACGACGATGATGAACGCCGGCATCCACCCATAGACATCATAGGAACCGGTGACCGCAGTGATCTCCGTGACCGGATAATGGAAGACCTGCTCGAACGTCAGCAGGTCCATGATGATCGCCTTGCGGCTCATCGCGAGGTCCGACACGCCGGCGGAAAGCGAAGGGATCGCGATGCCGGTCGTGGGCAGGTTGTATTCGATGGTGATGCCCGGCTGGAACTTCTTGAACTCCTCCTGCCAGTATTCCCCGAGGTCGCCGTCGCGGATATAGTTGTTGCCCCAGATCCGGAGAATGCCGCTGACCTGCTGCTTCGGCACATAGCGCGGAATATCGCTCAGGTCCCACTTCTTGGTGTAGCCACCGACCGCGCCGTGGTCCTTGCGGAACTGGGTGACGTTCTGCGTCCAGATGCTCACGCCGGCATTGGCGGGTTCGGACTTCGTCGTCGGGGCGATCTCCCGCATTGCGCGGACGACAAACTCGTTCGTATACAGGTCGGCATCCTTCACCCGGGCGGCGTCGCCCGTGCCCCGCCAGAGCCCTTCGGCACTGCGCCCGAAATCGGCCGTGAGCATGGTGTCGACCACGAGGCGGACCGACTCCGCGGAATAGGAATAGTCGCGCTGCGCGTAGCTGGGCAGCGTGTCCTTGATGAGCTTGATCTGAGCCGCCCGGTCCTTGCCGGCGAAATAAATTTCCGGCAGCTGCGCGATGATCTCATCGGCAGGGTGGGCGTTGAGCCAGCGCATGGCGCGAACGTAGGCATTGACGAGCCGCTGCACCGTGTCCGGGTGGTCCTTGATGAATTGCGGCGCCATGAGGATGGACTGGGCGGGGAACGTCGTGCCCAACGCCTTGGCCGTGCCCGCGCCCGTGGTGAGGTCATACAGCGTGGAAACCAGGTTGGTCTCCAGCAGGCCGGAGATGACCGGTTCCTGGAAGGTCATGACGTCCAGCTGGTCCGCACGCAGGTCGGACAGGACCAGTTGCAGGCGGTTCCGCGAGGGATGGTTGATTGAGCGGTAGCTCTTGCCGGGCAACCCGGCCTGGCGGGCCAGGTAGCTGGTGAGCACGGCCTTGGTGGCGTAGTCCGCCCCCTCCGCCACATTCCGGCCTTTGAAATCCGCGGCACTCTTGATCTGGTCCTTCACCCGGTTGGCGACCATGACCTTCATCGCCGGGGCGTCATTGAACATCATGACCGCCTTGATGGGAAATCCCTGCCGGGCGGCGAACACCGTGTGGTTGAACCAATGTTCCGCGGCATCAATCTGGCCCTTCGCCAGCGGCTCCATGAAGCGATAGTCTTCCTTGGCGAGCTTCGTGAGGTCCACGGGCTCGATCTGGATCCCTTCCTGGGCAAAATACCCGAGACTCTCGGCCAGCCGCGTGACGATCATGTCTTCGTCGAAGCTCATCCTCACCTTGGTGGGGTTGGGGGCCGCGGCGACATGGCTGCAAAGGCCCAGGGCCAGCAACCCGGCGGTGAAGAGGCTGATGAAGGGAGAGGATTTGAAAGGCGTGTTCATTGGGTAGTTGGGTCGGGGTGGGATCAGTGAGCCATGAAGCGGTGTTCCGGCGGCAACTCGGTCGAAGCGAGCTTGCTCAACTGCGCCTGCGCCACGGCCGGAGGCAGCGGCAGGTAGGCGCCGGCCTGGGCGATGTCGGCCTGGCCCTGCCTGCTCAGGATGTAGCGGAGAAATTCCTTCACGCGGGGGTCGCCCAGGGTCGGCGTCAACTCGTTGTTCAGGTTGTCCACCGTGTAATAGATGTAAACCGGCCGGTGCAGCGGATAGCTGCGGTCAGCCACGGTGGCCGGGCTCAGGCTGACAAAAGGGCCGGCCCGGGTCTCGGCCAGGGCGAGGACCTTGACCTCTGGATGAGCGTAGGCCAGCGGCGCGTAGGCGATGCCGGCGGGATCCCGGGCGAGATCGGCCAGCATCTGTCTCCGGTCGGCGTATTCCCGCAGTTCCTCGTTCCGGGTCTCGGCCCCGCCGAAAACCCGGGCTTGGAAATAAGTGATGGCACCGGCGCCGAGGCCCGGGGGACCGTAGGGCCGGATCCTCCGGCCGGCCCACTCCCCTTTCAGTCCCAGCTGACCCCAGGTGCGGATGTTGTCCTTGGACGTGCGTGCCACGCTGGTGTCCCAGGTCAGCGCGTTCCAGCCGCCGCCGCGTTCCGCGCCGAAGATGCCGTCGAGGTCGCGCACGCTCAATTGCGCGAGGGGATTGTCCCGGTGGACAAAGATGGCATAGGCCGGCGATTGATGCAGGGCCGCGGCACTGCCGGTCGCCACCTCGAGTTCCGCCGGATAAACCCACGAACGCTCGTAGACGCCATAGCGCTCATACGGAAAAACCGGCCGCCCCAGCAGGGCGATGTCCGCGGTGCGCATGTCCAGGCCATAGAGGCCCGAGGCGCTGCTTTTGAGATCACGGGTGAATTGGACGCCCGGGTGCCGGCGCTGGAAACCGGCTTCCCAGAGCTTCAGCAGCGGTTCCATCTGCGGGTTGCCGCAACTGCGCAGCACGCCGGTGACCTGCATCTGTGGCTGGTAGTCCGGGAGGTCCGCGCCGAGGGATCGGGCGGGCGCCGCGCAAGCCAGGAGGACGGCGGCGAGGCAAATCTGTCGGAGGAAACGGGTCGGCTTCATGGGAGGGTCAGTCGAGTTTGGCCAGTTCCGCCTGCACCTGGGCGGCGTTGAGCGGGATGAAGAGGCGGTTATTGGCGATGATCTGCTGGCCCTCGCGGCTCAGGATGAAGCGCACGAACTCCTTTTCGCGGATCCCGAGCGGTTGGCCGGGCACGCGGTTGAGATAGATGTAGGCCGCGTTGTGCATCGGATAACTCGCATCGAAGAACGTCTGTGCGCTGGGCGCCACGAACGGGCCGCCGGCCTGCCGCGCCAGCGGCAGCACGCGCACGTTGCCGGAGTTGGCGTTGATCACCCGCTGGAAGATGAAACCGATCGCCGACGGATCCTGCTCGACCGCCTCAAGGATGAGCTGGTCGCGGGTCTTGCCCTTGGCCTTGGTTCCGATGTCGGCGCGGGGCGCCTCGATCAGCGCCGGATTCCATTTCGTGCCGCCCTGAAAGGCCTCGCGCTCAATCAGGTCCGCCCAGTTGCTGAGGGTGATATCGGAGCCGTACAGGCGGATGGGCTTGTCCGCCCATTCGCCGGTCAGGCCGAGCCGGCCCCAGGTGCGGAGGTCCTTCTCCGGTCCGCGCGCGACTACGGTGGACCACTTGCCGCCGACCCAGCCGCCCGTGCGCTGCGCGCCGTAAATGCCGTCGATCTGTTCCAGCGTGAGCCCCGCGAGCGGGTTGCTCTTATGCACGATGAACATCAGCCCGGGGGTCGTGCCCTGCGGGTCGTCAAAGGAGCCGCTCGCGATCTTGATCTCCAGCGGCGCGTAGCCGAACTGGTGCTCGAAAGCCTGGAACCCATTGCGCCACTGGCGGTGCCCCATGAGGCCGATGTCGGCCGAACCGGTGACGAGGCCGGCAAAGGCCTGCGAGGTGTTGATCAGGTAGGAATGCAGCCGGACGTTCCCCTGGTAGGAGCGAAAAACATTGGCCAACTTGCCGACCAGTTCCTCCAGCGGGGTGCCATAGACCCGCAGCACGCCGGTCGCCCGTTGCGTGGGCGCGTAGGCTGGCAGGGCACTGAGGTCGTATTGCGCGGGCTGGTAGGCCGGAGCGGCGGCGGAGTTCAGCGCGATCAGCGACAACACGCCAGCCATGACACCTGTCATTCTGAGTGCAGCGAAGAATCCAGTTGGACTTCCGTCACTTCTGCCCACGGCGATCGTTCCGCTGGATCCTTCGCGGGGCTCAGAATGCCGAAATTGGTTTTTGGGACGGTTCATCGGGTGATCATCGTGGAAGTTTCTTGAGCTGCTCGCGCACGACCTCGGCGGTGAGCGGAAGGTATTTGCCGTCGCGCATGACCTCGGTCTGGCCTTCCTGGCTCAGCACGAAGCGGATGAACTCCTTCACCAACGGATTCATCTCGGTGCCCGGTTTCACGTTGGTGTAGAAATAGGCCTCGTTATACAGTGGGTAGGTGCGGTTCTGGACATTCTCGAGGGTGTGCTCGACAAAGGGGCCGTTGTCGGTCGCCGCCACAGGGAGGCGGCGCACGCCCGGGCGTTCACCGCGGAAGCGATTATAGGCGATGCCGAAGCGGTCCTTCGCCAGCGAATCGGTGATCTGGTCGGCCTGGATGTAGCGTGTGCCGTCGGGCTGCACAATGTGGGCGTAGGCGTGGATATCCTCGTTCCACTTGTCGCTCGCCTTCAGGACCTTGTCGGCGAAGTCCGTGGCGGTGTTGTAGCGTAGGTTGAAACCATAGGGCGTGATGCGCTGGTCGGCCCACTCCCCTTTTAGGCCAAGCTGCCCCCAGGTGCGGAGATTGCCCTCGGGACCGCGCGCCCAATCGGGGCGGAAGTTCGTCCCCGCCCAACCGCCGTCGCGGGCCGAACCGAAGATGCCGTCGAGCTGCTTCATCGTGATGCCCTTCAGCGGGCTGTCCTGATTGACCAGAATGACGGTGGAATTCTCCCAGCCGGCGACATCGTAGGAGCCCGTCACCACGGTGAACTCCACCGGGTCGCAGTTCATCACGCGCTGGTAGGCCAGCAGGTCGTAGAAGCCCGGGTGGTGTCCCATGACGAGATCCGCCTGCTCGTAATAAAGCGCCGCGAAGGCGATGGCCGAGGTCGGCAGGTAATACGAGATACGGATACCCGGCTGGAATCTGGCGAAAGCCTGCTGCCAGTATTCGCCGAGCGCGCCGTCGGCGAGGTAGTTGTTGCCGTGGAGGCGGAGCCAGCCCGTGAGCTGCGGACCGGGTTCGTAATGCGGCAGCTGGCTCAGGTCGAACTGCGGCGGGTAATGCGGCTTGCGGCCGCGCTCATAGACCACCTTGGCCCGCTCCTTCTGGGCGAGCAGGGATTTCCGGCTGTCCTCGGACTGAGGCGCCTGCGCCGAGGTCAGCAGCGGCAGACCACTGGCGGCAAGAATCGAAATCAAGATCAGGTATTTTTTCATGGGGCTCAATCCGGCTGGCGCGGGCGGGGTCGCCCGCCGGGTTATCTTAACTTCTCGCGTTCCGCAGCCGCCAGATTGGCGGGCAGAGGCAACCAGCCGTCAGCGTCCGCGATCGCCGCCTGACCCTCGCGACTCAGGATGAAGCGCAGAAATTCATCCAGCTTCGGCGGAAGGGCCGTGCCGGGAGCGCGGTCGATGACGAGATAGATCGGGCGGGCCAGCGGGTAAGCCAGACTCTTCACCTCGTCGAGGGTGCCCGCGTAATAGGGTCCGGCCGGCGTCTCCGCGAGAGCGATGGTTTTCATTCCGGGAATGACCGTGCCGAGGCAGCCGAAACCGATCGCGGCGGGATTTTGCGCCACCGCCTCGGCGATGACCTCGTCGGGACCGAGTTTGCCACGGCGCATCGGGAGTTGGAGCACCGAGGGCTGGAAATCAGCCCCGGCGTTCACCACCTTCTGGATGAAGTAGTCGATGCCGTTCGGCAGCCGGTGAATGTAAGCCTCAATCGGCCGCGCCGCCCACTCACCCTTCAGCCCCAGGTCGCCCCAGGTCGTGACCGGCGACGCGTGGCCCCGGCGGCGCTCGGCGGAGTAGATCGCGTCGAGCTGCTGCAGCGTGATCCGTTCTAGGGGATTCGCGGCGTTCACGTAAACGCCCAGAGCCGGGGTCAACCCGACCGTCCGGTGCGCCCCGAGCCCGACCATCACGACCGTCGCATCGTAGCCGCGGAACCGGCGAAATAGCGCCTCTTCATAGTCCCAAAGCTCGCGCGCTGGAAAACCAAGCTCGTAGGCGCCCGACGCCACCATCGGCACCGAGGCCAACGGCGACGTCCCTTTGGCAATGATTTCCAGACCCGGGTGCAGCTTGCCGAAGCGCTCCACCCAGATTTTCATCAGGGGTTCGGCGGAAGTCTCGGTGGTGATCCGCAAATCGCCCGCCAGCTTCGCGCGCGGCTGGTAAGGGGGCAGATCTGCGGCGAGACAACGCCCGGAAGCGAAGGCGGCAAGCGCCAGGAGCGCGGATGACAAACGTCGGACGTTCTTCATGGGGAGCAAGTGAGGTGAACCAACAAGGGGGTGAGCCTGCATCATGGCCCCGGATTCTGCCGCGCGGCTTAATACGAACTGAAATATCTTTCAGTTTCCTCTCATAGTCCGCCCCCCGTCAACCCTTGGGAAGCTTCTCCAATTCCGCCCGGGCCGTCGCCGCAGGCAGGGGCAGGAAATCGCCTTCACGACCGACCAGTTGCTGGCCCTCGCGGCTCAGCACAAAGCGGAGAAATTCCACGACCGCGGGATTGGCGGGCACGGCCGGGCCGTGGTGGATGTAAAACCGGACCGGCCGCGCGAGCGGATAGGTGAGATTGGCCACATTTTCCCTTGTCGCCTCGACCAACGGACCGCCGGCTTCCACCGCGAGCGCCACAAGTTTCGCGTGGGCGCTGCGATAGCCCGCGCCCGCCAGGCCGATGCCGCCCCGGTCGGCGCCGACGGCATCGACCACTTTCTGGAAAGCATCCACGTGCCGGGCAATTTGCGGAGTCACTTTCTCGTCCCCGTGCGAAGGAGTTTCATCTTCATCATTTTCAAACTGCTGCAGGGCTTCGTTCCAAAGCACGCTGCCCTGCATGACGGTCTGGGAAAAAAAATAGGCCGGCGCCTCGAAGGCCAGACCGCTGTAAGGATGAATCGCCCGCCCCGTCCACTCGCCCGTCAGACCCAGTTGGCCCCACGTGCGGATTTTCTCCTTCGCGCCCCGCTTGTGCTCGGCGCCCCAAATGGCGTCCAGCTGGGCAAAGGTCAGTTGCGCCACGGGATTGTCTTGGTGCACAAAGATCCCGAGCGCCATGATCTTGTCCTGATTGCCGAAGCTGCCCGTCAAGACCGTGACCGGAGTCAGTTTTTGCCCGGTGACCTTCTGGTAGGCCGCAACCTCCGGCGGGGTGATCTCGCGGGCCAGGACCCCCAGGTCGGCCCGCTGCGTGTAGAGCCCGGCGATGGCGGCAGCGCTGCTCACCAACTTGTCCTCGAAGCGGACGCCCGGATGGTATATTTGAAAGCCCTCCTCCCACAATTTCATCATCGGGCGCAGGAAACCATGCCCCCAGCTGCGGATGGTGCCGCTGACCGGCGGGCCGGGCTGGTAGGCGGGCAGCCCGCTCAAGTCCTGCGCGAGGCCTGAAAGCGTCACGGTCATCACGGTTCCGATACCGAGAAGGTGCCTGATTTTCATGGAGCGGTCAGTCGAGTTTTTTGAGCTGTTCCTTGAGATAGTCGGCCTTGAGCGGGTAGTAGTAGCCCACGCTGGCGATGATGGCCTGGCCTTCGCGGCTGAGGACAAAGCGCATGAACTCCCGGGCGCGCGGATCGAGTTTACCCCCCGGCGGCTTGTTGACGTAGAAGAAGGCGTCGCGGATGAGCGGGTAGGTCCGGCTGGCAACGTTGTCCGGGGTCAGCGCGACCGCGGGCGCGCCCTTGCGCGGGGAGACCTTCAGCACCTTCACGTGCGGGTGATTCTTGACGTGCATCAGGGCCGCGATGCCGATCGCATATTTGTTCGTCTTCAGGTCCTCCAACGGGCGCTGGCTGTCCACCGCCGGGCCGGTCGCGTCGGGCGTCGTCTGCTTGGTCTCCACGTATTCGCGGAAATTCGGATTCCACTTCTTGGACCAATGAAACCAGTTGCGCTCGAAATAGACGGCGAAACCCGGAGCGCAGTAGCCAAAGGTGTCGATCTCTTTTCCGGCGAACTCGCCCTTGAGGCCAAGCTGGTCCCAGGTGCGGAGGTTGGTCGCGGCGGTGCGCGCGTAACGGGCGGAGTAAACCCAGTTGTGGTTCGCCAGCTCCCAGCCGCCGGTGCGCTGCGCGCCGAAGACGCGCTCCAGCTCATCCAGAGAGATCTCTTCCAGGGGATTGTCCTGGCTGACGACAATCGCCCAGGCGAACAGCGAGCCGCGCTTTTCATAGCCGCCGGTGGCGACCGAGATCTCGGTCGGCATGTAGCCGTAGGCGTTGAAGAACGGCATCTGGTCCGTGATCTTCGCGTCGTCCCCCATCGGGGCGATGTCCGAGATGCCGCAGTAGAGGCCGGCGATGCCGCCTTCGCTGCTGGGCATATAGCTCAACGCCATGCGCGCCTGAGGGTGATAGCGGTTAAAGGCCTCGGCGAGATACACCACGGCGTTCTTCAGCTCGCTGCCCACGATGCGCACGCCGCCGACGATCTTCGTCTCGGGCACGTAGGCCGGCAGGTCGCTCAGGTCGGGGGGCGGCAGCTCGGTGTAGGCGGCAAAAGTGCCGCCGCCGTCCTTGCGCAGGCCGTCCTTGATCTCGTGAAATTTCGCGTAGCTCGGAACCGTGGCGGTCAGCTTCTGACGAATCTCGAGCTTGGCGGCGGTGTTGGCCTCGAAGGCCAGCGGATCGCGATACTCCAGGACGGCGAAAGCCTCCGCCTGCCCGACCTGGCCCCGTTCCAGATACATCGAGGAACGCATCAGGCGCTTGGTGGCCCGTTGCGCCGCGTAAAGCGGGGCGATATAACCCTGCACAAATTCATCATAGCGCTCCTTCGCGACGGTCGGGGTGTAGGCGTTCACGACAAAGATCGAGCGGTTGGAATCGCGCGGGGTCACCTCGCCGTGCGTGAGTTTGTCCACCCGGGCGGTGATCAATCCGGCGGGTAGCACCGGGGCGGATTCCTGCTGCCAGACGGCATAGGAACCCTCGCTGGTGAACTCCAGCACGACGAGGGCCTCGAAACCCGCCGCCTCGCCCGGCTTTTCCGCCCGTCCCTGGGTGAGCAGCAGCACGTCCGCCACCTGGCCCGACTGCCGCCATTTGGCGAGCAACGGGGGCAGCTCGGCCGGCACGGCCTTGCCGGCCGGGACGCGGATGAGGACATTGGCCGGCTCAGCGGTGGCGGCGACGGCGAGCCCCAGGGCAAGCGCGGCACCGAGCACGCAGCGCCACCAAGAGGCGGGAGAAGCAACAGGACGAAGGGTGGGATTCATGGGTTTTGGGTTGGTTAAATTCTGGGGCGGTCGGCGGCTCACTCGAGGCGGGCCAGCCGGGCGAGCTCTTCCCGGACGACGCCGGCCGGGAGCGGGAGATATTTTCCGTCCGCCTTCACGAGTTCCTGGCCCTCGCGGCTCAGGACGAAGCGGATGAACTCCGCCGTCTTCGGTTCGAGCTTTTGGCCCGGCTTGACGCTGACCCAGAAGGACTGGTCGCCCCAAAGCGGATATTTCCGCTGCTGAAGATTGGAGACGTTGAATTCGTAGTAGGGCCCGGCGGAAGTCTCGGCGAGTTCCAGCACCTTGACCTTGCCGGCGAAGGCCGGCTGCCACCGGATATAGGCGACGCCCGAAGGATCAGAGGTGATCCGGTCCATGATCTGCTCCGCCTGGAGGGAGCGCTTCCCCTCGGGCGAGATGTAATTGCCGAACGCTGCCAGGTTGTCGTTCCACTTGTCGCTTGCGTGCAGGACCTTGTTGGAAAACTCCAGCGCGGTCGCGTAGCGCAGGCTGTAACCGTAGGTGTTGATCGTCTTGTTCATCCAAGAGCCGGCGAGCCCCATCTGGCCCCAGCTGCGAATGTTGGTCTCCGGTCCGCGGGCAAATTCCGGTTTCCACGTGGTCCCGGTCCAGCCGCCGGACCGCTGCGAGCCGAAAACCCCGTCGAGCTGCTGCATGGTGATTTTCGTGAGCGGGTTGTCCTTGTGCACGATGATCGCGAGCGAGTTCTGCCAGCCGCTGATGTCGTAGGACCCCGAGACCACGGAAAATCCGATTGGCTCGTAGCCCAGGATGCGGACATGCGCGAGATTGTCGTAAAATGACAATTCGTGGTTCATGCCGATGTCGGCCAGGCCGAAATAGAGGGCCGGCGCCGCGATCGCCGCCGTGGGCAGCACCAGTTCAAACTTCACCTGCGGGTGATGCTTCGCGAAGGCGTCCCGCCAATTCTGCGCCAGGCCCGAGTCGCCGACATAGTTGTTGCCCCAAAGCCGGATCGTGCCCGTGACCAGCCGGGCGGGCCGGTAGGCGGGCAGACCGCTGAGGTCGAATTCATCGTCGTAGGTGCTCGCGGCCCGCTCCGCGAGCCGCTTGCGGCGCTCCACCGCCGAGCCGCTGTAGGCTTTCACCGGCTCGTCGGCCGTCACGGATTGCAGGACAAATTCCGCCGGGGTCTTGCCGCCGGTTGACTGGCCGAATGCGGTTCCCGACAGTAGCAAGGCCAGCACGAGCGATGAGCAACGGGCGGGGTATTTCATGGACGCGAAAAAAGTGATGGGATGACAACCCGGTCTTCCCGGGGCAGGAAAAGACCAACACCCAAACCTAGCCGCGCCGGCTGAACCCACCCTTAACGTCGGCTGAATTATAGTTCAGACTGACCGCCCGGCGCCGGCGCGGACGATCCGGCCAGCACCGCGGAGCCGCGGCGGCGGTCGAACTCGCCGTCCCATTTGGCGATCACAAAGGTCGCCACGGTATTGCCGATGAAATTGGTGATGGCCCGCGCCTCCGACATGAAGCGGTCCACGCCGAGAATCAGCGCCATGCCGGCCACGGGGATCTTGCCGGTCGCCGCGAGCGTGGCGGCCAGCACAATGAAGCCGCTGCCCGTGACGCCCGCCGCGCCCTTGGAGGTGAGCAGCAGCACGCCGATCAGGCCGATCTGGTTGGCCAGCGTCATGGGCGTGTCGGTGGCCTGCGCGATGAACAGCGCCGCCATCGTCAGGTAGATGCAGGTGCCATCGAGGTTGAAGGAATAGCCCGTGGGCACCACGAGCCCGACCACCGGCCGGGCGCAGCCGGCGCGCTCCAGCTTTTCCATCAGGCCCGGCAGGGCCGCCTCCGAGGACGACGTGCCGATGACGATGAGCAGCTCCTCGCGGACATACCGGACGATCTTCCACAGGCTGAAGCCGTTGAAACGGGCAATCGAGCCCAGCACCACAACAATGAAGACGCCGCAGGTGAGGTAAACGCACGCCATGAGCTTGCCCAGCGCCACGAGCGATCCCAGACCGTATTTGCCCACGGTAAAGGCCATCGCGCCGAAAGCGGCGACCGGGGCCAGACGCGTGACGATCGTCACGATGCTGAAAAAAATGCGGGCTATGTCGTGCAGCAGGTTGACGATCGGCCGGCCCTGGTCGCCGAGCCGCGAGAGGGCGAAGCCGGCCAGCAGGGAAATCAGCAGCACCTGGAGAATCTCGCCCTCGACGAAAGCTCCGACGAACGTGTTCGGGATGATGTGCAGGAGGTAGTCCACCGTGCTCATCGCCGAGGCCGAGCCGACGTATTGGGACACCGACTTGGCGTCCAGCGAGGCGGCGGTGGCGTGGATGCCGGCGCCGGGCTGAATCCAGTTGGCAACCACCAGCCCGATCACCAGCGCCACCGTCGTGATGATCTCGAAATAGATCAGGGCCTTCACCCCGACGCGGCCGACCTTCTTCATGTCCCCCATGCCCGCGATGCCCGCCACCACCGTCGTGAAGATGATCGGGGCGATGAGCATCTTGATGAGCTTGATGAAGCCGTCGCCCAGCGGCTTGAGCGGCACCGCAAAATCGGGCTGGAAATGCCCGAGTAGCACGCCGCACACGATGGCGATGAGCACCTGGATGTAGAGGCTGGAGAGGAGACGTTTCATGCTCTTGGGCGGGCCGGACGGGAGTGCGGGTGGACTACTTGAACTGCTTCATGGCCTGCTCGACAAAGCGATTGTCGTAGGTCTGCTCGGGAATAACCTTGGCGCCGTCGCGGGCGGCCTTGCGGTACTTGCCCTCGGCGGTTTCGTCGAACTCCGCCGCAAGCGTCAGCCTGGTTGCGAATTTTGCTGCCGATGGAGGGATTGAATAGTCGCCCTTAGTCAGGGTCGACAGCGCCCGGCTGATCTTGAGCTTCTCGGCCGCCTTATACTCCCGGAACTGATCGTTCTTGGTATGCGGATTGTAGTAGGAGAGCGGCAGCTTGGCACAGATTTCGTCCGCATTGTGCGTGTTGATGAAGCGCATGGTCCGAACGAACACGTTGACCAGTTTCTGCACAGTCTCCGGGTGCTTCTCGATGAAGGCGGGGGCGAGAAACAGGCAGCGGGCGGGCCAGATGTCGCCCAGGGCCTGCTTGGTTCCCTCGCGGTTGGTCAAATCATAGAGCGTGGTCATCGTGCCGCTCTCCTCGATCCCGATCAGCGTCGGATCCATGATGGCGAGCACGTCGGCTTCGCCGTTCTTGATCCTTTTGACAATCTCGCCGGCCGGCTGACCGGACTGGAATTTATCAGGCAGGTAGGTGACGTCCTGCAGTTCCAGGCCGTGGCGCTTGGCCACATATTCGGTCAGGTAGCGTTTGGTGGAGAACCCGGCCGAGGCCGAGATGCGCCGGCCTTTGAAATCCGCCGCGCTCTTGATTTTTTCCTTCTGCGGATTTGCCACGAGGATCTTCATTCCGGGGCTGTCCTCCAACAGCATGACCGCCTTCAGGGGCTGATGATTGCCGGTGCCGTAGACCACCCGGTGATACCAGTTCACCTCGGCATCGATCGTTCCGTTGTTGAGGAGCTCGGCCGAAAGCCAGTCCTCCTCGATCCAGTCCATGGCGGTCACCATCTCAACATCGAGGCCTTCTTGCTCAAAGTAGCCCAACCCCACGGCGAGTTGCGGGACCAGCTGGCCCATGCCGGGCATCGGGGCCAGTCTCAGTTTGGTCCTGGCGGGGACCGCGGCGCTGGCGTCTGCAAACAGGACGCCCAGCAGCGAAAGGAGGAACAGGCAGCGAGGGAGTTTTTTCATGACCGGTTGGGTGGAGTTGGGGGTTAATATTTTCTAGTGGGAGGGAGGAATCCGGACCGCCGGCGCCTCGAGCCGGTCGAGTTGGGCACGCAGGACGGCGGGCGACAGCGGCAGATAATCGCCTTCGCGCGCCACATCGTCCTGGCCCTGCCGGCTGAGGATATAGCGGAGAAACTCCCGCACCTTGGGATCGACCGCCGGGTCGCCGGCCGGCGTGTCGGGCGCGAAGTAGATATAGACCGGTCGCGACAACGGATAGGTGCGGTCGGCGACCGAGCTCCGCGTCGGCGCGACGAACGGTCCGCCGTCCTGCTCCGCCAACGCCAGCGCCTTGGTCGCCGTCGTGAGATAGCACAGCCCGGTGTAGGCAATGCCCAAGGGATCTCGGCTCAGGGCCGCCATCATCGCCGCGCGATCCTCAAATTCCATCAGGTTCTCGGCCCAGCGATCGGAGCCGCCCATCACGCGACGCTGGAAATAGGAGATGCCGCCCGGATGCAGTCCCGGCGGCCCATAGACATGGATGGGTTTGTCGGCCCACTCGCCGGTCAGGCCGAGCTGCCCCCAGGTGCGGATGTCGTCCGCCGCAGGGCGCGCCGCCTTCTTGACCCAGTTCATCCCCTGCCAGCCGCCTTCGCGCTGGGCACCGAAGATGCCGTCGAGCTGCCGGAGCGTCAGTTGCGCGAGCGGATTGTCGCGGTGGACCATCACCGCGAGCGCAAAGCTCTTGTGGGGTACGTCCAGACTGCCGGTGGCGACCTCGATCTCGACCGGCAGCAGGTGCGAGCGGCGGTAGACCGGATAATATTCGAACGTGTAGATCTGCCGGCCCATCAGACCAAGTTCGGCTTGGTTCGTGGCAAACCCGTAGGTCGCCGAGGCGGTGCCCTTCAGGTTGTCGGCGAAAACTATGCCGGGATGAAATTTCCGGAACCCCTCCTGCCAGTTCTTCAGCAGTCCGCCCATGTGCGGACTGCCCCAGCTGCGGATGAGGCCCGAGACCCCCTGCGCCGGCTGGTATTCCGGCAGGACGGGCTGGCCGTGAGCCAGCATGGCGGCGGATCCCACCAGCCCGGCCGCCAGCAAGCGGGTGCGGCCAAGGCGGGAAAATAATGACGGCGACTTCATCGTGGGTATCAATTCAGTTTCTTCCGCCCGGCCTGCACCGCCGCCGCGCTGAGGGGAATATACATGCCATCTTCGACCACCGCCTGCTGGCCTTCCCGGCTGAGGATGTAGGTGAGGAACTCCTTCAACCGGGGCGACACGGGCTGTCCCGGCGGACGCTTCAGGTAGATGTAGATCGAGTTGACCAGCGGGTAGGACCGGTCGAAAAAGCTTTCGTTGCTCGGCACGACGAACGAGCCGCCCGGTTCGGCCGCAAGCGCGATCACCTTCACGCCGGGATAACGTTCCACCACCCGCATAAAGCTGAAGCCGATCCCGTAGCGGTCACCCGCCACGCCCCCGACGATCTGGTCGTCGGCCGGCACCTCGGTGCCTCCACGCACAAATTCACGCATCGCCGGGTTCCACTTCGTTCCGCCCTTGAATACGACCTGCTGGATCAGCGCCGACCAGCCACTCAGCGTGGCATCGATGCCGTAAAGGCTGATCGGTTTGTCCGCCCACTCGCCCGTCAGCCCGAGTTGGCCCCACGTGCGGAGGTTGCCTTCGGGACCTCGGGCATTCCGCGTCGTCCACTTGGTGCCCTCCCAGCCGCCACTGCGCTCCGCGCCAAAAACGCCGTCGATCTGCGCGAGGGTGAGCTGCGTCAGCGGGTTGTCCCGGTGGACAAAGATGATCACTCCGGGCGTGTTGCCCTTGCGCAGGTTGAAGCCGCCCGTCGCCACGATGATTTCCAGCGGCGGATGTCCCCAGAGTTCCTCCAACGCCTTCAGGTCGGCGCGATAGGCCCGTCGCCCTGCCACGGCGAGGTCGGCCGTGTCCGCCCCGAGGCCGCTGAACCAGGCGGGAACCGTGTATTCTGAATATCGGACCTGCGGATGCAGCTTCAGGAACCGGTCCTGCCACAGGTGGACGAGGTGCTGCGACAGCTCGGTGTCATTGATGCGAATGACCCCGTGCACGTTCGAAACATGCGGCGTATAGGCCGGCAGCGGCCCGAGGTTGAACTCCGCGGCGCCGACGCAGGCCACCCGCCCCAGGGCGAGGAAAATGACAAGGCGAGGGATCGTAAGGAAACGCATGGGATCGATCAAGGGGCCGGATCGCGGGCCGAGTCTGCAGGGTTTTCCTGAAATCGGCATGAACCGTGACTTAATATTTGTTTATCACCAGGGACCGCCGGCCAAAGAAAACGGCCGCCAGTGGTGGCGGCCGTGAAATCCATGGGCCGCTCGGCCGGCTCAGAACTTGGTCGAGACCGAGAAGGTAAGCTTCCGCTGTTCACCCTGATTCAGCGTGATCGCGCTCTGGGCCGAGCCGATATAGCGCTTGTCGAACAGATTCTGGATGTTGAGCGCGTAGTCAAAACGCTTTGACTTGTAATACACTGAGCTGTCGACGCGTGACCAGGCGGGCAGTTGGTAATACACCGTCGTCGTGGGGTCGCCGGCCCAGGCCTCACCCACGTAGATATAGCCCAAGCCGAAACCGAGGCCCTTGAGGCGGCCGTGCGGGAGGTTGTAGCGGGTCCAGAAATTGGCCGTGTCGCGCGGCGCGTTGGCCAGGTCGAGACCCACCGAAGCGGGGTTGGTGATCGAGGCGTTGATGATGGCCTTAGAATGGGCGTAACCGGCCTGCACCTGCCAGTTCGGGACAGGCTGCCACCGACCCTCCACCTCATAACCGGTGCTCTTCTGTTCGCCATCCAGGCGCGAGATGCCCTGACCAACCGTGGCCGAGCTGCCGGCCGGCAGGGTCGCGGCGGTGAAATTGGTGCCGGAGGCGACCAGGACGTTCTGGCGCGTGATCTGATAGACGGCCGCCGTGAGGTTGAACTTCTTGTCCGCCGTCTCAAATTTCAACCCGCCCTCAAATTGTTCGCCGGTTTCCGGCGGAAAATTCGCATTGCCGGTGACGTCATACGCGATGTTGAAGGCCGGTTTGAACGACTGGCTCCAGCTGCCATAGGCCGCTAGGCTCGGCAGCACGTCATAGACCACGCCTGCCTGTTTGGTGATCGCGGATGAGGTGGTGCTAAAATTCGTCGTCGTGGGAACCAGCTTGTTCATGCCATGCACACTCTGCTCATCATTCCGCAGTCCGAGCGAGACATGCATCTTGGAGCCGATTTTTATCTGATCGGAAATATACTGGCCCCACGCTTGAATGTAGGTGACCTGGTCCGTCGCGCCCGTGCCGTCGGCAGGATAATCGAAGAGGTCCAGGACCGGATTGTAGAGCGAGATGGCCTGGGCCACCGTCTGGTTGGGACCGAAGGAGATGCGCTTGTTGTGGAACGCCTCCGCGCCGCCGCCCGTGCCGATGATCACCGTATGCTTGAACTTCTCCGGACCGAACGAGCGATACACATTCGCATCGAGATAATTATAACGGTGCCCGTTCCGCACATTGTTGTATTGCCGGCGGAGCGTGGAGGTGGGCTGGGCGTAGCGGGCTGTGGCGATGCTGGGATTATACACGTTGGCGTTGTTCACCGTCAGCTCCCGGACCTGGTCGATGTGCCAGACGGAGCGACCTACCACGCGCAGCTGCCAGTCAAAGGGCAGGGTCGTCTTGAAAAACAACGAGAGGGCATCGCCGTAGTCGAGGCCGCGGTCCTTGGTGTCCTGGTAGATCGTGTTAAGCGGCGCAGTGACCCACTTGGCGTTCACCCCATAGGCGGTTCCGTTGGTGAAGATCGGCACCAAGCCATCATCCTGCCGGCGGGTGTATTTGCTGGCTTCCCCCTTGAGGGTGAACGCCGTGTCATTGCTCCACTTGTAGGTCAGCGAAGGGTAAACCGAGATGCCGTTGGCGAAGTTTCCCGGACGGGAATTGGGATTGGCGCTGCTATCGACGACCAGCCGGTAGAAAAGACGCTTGCTGCGGAGCACGGGGCCCGTGGTGTCCAAGGTGACCGTCTTCGTGATGGTGTCGCCCAGACTGGAGAACTCTCCATTATAGGAACCGACGGTGAGACGCACCTCGGTCTCCCGCACTTCCTTCGGGCTCTTGGTCACGATGTTCAGCAAACCGCCTGGGTTCATCTGGCCGTAGAGGACCCCGTTTGGACCCTTCAGAAACTCCAGGCTATCCACATTGGCGGCGGTGGTGCCCGACTTCTGGAGCGTGGCGCCCTGCAGCCCGTCGAACTGGATGTTCTGGGTATAGGCGCCCGTGTTGGGGAAGCCGCGGAATGAAAAGCCGTTGATGTTGTTCTGCGATTGCGCGGCCCCCGTAACGTAGGCGAACACATCCGAGAGCGCCACGGTGTTGCGGTCCCTGATCGCGGTCGAGTTCAGGATGGACAGCGACGAAGGTATTTCCCTCATCTCCATCGGTAGCTTGGTGGCCATCGAGGAGGTGGACTGAAAGTAGGTGTTGATGTCGGCGGAGACGGTGAATTTGTCCAGCTCGATGACATTGCCGCTCGCGGTCTGCGCGCGCAGCGATGAAACCGGCAACAGCAGATTGAGGGCAAGCAGGCAGGCGGGCAATTGCGGCCAGCGGCGGAGTGATGCGACAACAGTGGGGTTCATGCGGGTATCCAGGGATGGGGTGAGGTGACCAAAGGGGACCGACAACTAATATAACAAACCCACTCTAGGGACTTTCACTAAAGCAAAGCTGAAGCCTACCTTAATTCTCATTCAGGTAACCACAATTTAGTCCGCTCCGCCGCCAACTCGGCGGCGTTGAGCGGCAGGTAGCCCAGCGTGCCGCCGGCGATGATTCCCTGCCCTTCCGCCGAAAGCACGAAGCCCAGGAACTCGCGGATCCACGGCTCCAGCGGCTGGCGCGCATGGATCAGCAGGAACCGGTCGAGCGGGTAACGGCCGGCGCGGAGGCTGGCCTCGTTGAGCGCGACCGGCTCCCCGCCTCCGGCCGGGACCAAGGCGAGGATCTTCACCCCCGGCACGGTCCGCATGGCGGCAGCGAAACCGATGGCCTTGGGATGGTCCGCGACAAACCTGACAACGTCGGCCGATTGCCGGAAGCCCTTGAAATCCGCTGCGAAGGCCGGGAGGCCGGGCACCAGGTCGCGCAGGCAGAGCGCGAGGGCGAGTTGCGCCTCGAGGCCGCACGGCTGGAGCCCGCGCGGGTCGCGACCGGCAAAGATGTCCGCCACTTCCGCGAGGGTCAGCGCCGCAAGCGGGTTGCTCTCATGCACAAAGAGGGCCAGCGGTCCGCTCAGCGCCTTCGGATCCAGCGAGCAATGTGCCACCCGGACGACGAGTGGATCGGTGCCCGTCGCGGCCCGGTAGTCGGTCAGCTCCTGCGGGGAAAATTCCGCGCCCGCCGGCGCGAAGGCCGTCGTGCCCTGCGCCAGCGCCGGCGGCCCCGTGCGCGTGCCCTTGAGCGTGAGCGCAAATTTGAAACCGGGATGATCCGCCGCGAACCGGTCGGTCAGCGCCTGCATCATCTCCTGCATGTCATTGTAACCGACGACGCCGATCGCACCGTCGGCCGTGAGATAACGCGCCCCGCGCGGCAACTCCACGGGCCGCGGGGCGGGGACCGGTGGGATCGCCGCCTGCAGCCCGAGGATGAGTAACAAGACGGGGAGAAAAAAACGCAGCACTTGCATGGTGACGGCCGCTACCGGCAATACGATCACTACGGCGTGGTCCAAGACTTTGCAAACGAACTCCGGCCGGCCGTGAACGTCGTCCAGACCGCGTGAGTTCGCGGATCGATCGCGACATTTTTGGCCGTCGCAGAAGTCGGTACTTCTCCCAAAGAAACCAGGCTGCCGTCCGCCTTGAATTCCACGACGGACATGCGGTCGGGGCCCGCGGCATAGATGCGGCGCTGCACTGGATCGTAGGCCACCTGATCCACCAGCGGGGTTATCGCGGCGGAAGCAACGACCCGGCCGGACTTCACATCAAGCGCGACCAGCTGACCATTGTCCCCCGCCACGAAGAGCCGGCCCGCCGCAGCATCGAAACCCACGCCATGCGGACCGGTCGCCGGCGCGAGGGCCCAGCGGTCGGCGAGCACGTTTTTCTCCGTGTCGATAACGACCACCTCGTGAGTCGTCTTGATTGCGAGGTAAACGCGATTGGCGGCGGCATCCCAGACCATGCATTCCGGCGCGCCGGGAATGGCAATATCCCCCGCCGGCTTGAGAGTATCAACATCGACGGCCCAGAGGTGCGTGCCATTGTCGTGTCCAACGTAGAGGCGGCGGTGCTTCTGATCGAGGCAGATGGCGTCGATCTCGCCCTCGAATTCTACGGCCCCGGTCTTCTTGAGCGTCCTGGCATCAACAATCACAACCTTCTTTTCGTCCTGCACGCTGACGAAATACCGGTCGGTCTTCGGGTCGGCGACCGAATCCACCACGCCGCCTAATTTGAGACGGGCCAGAAGTTTGTTGGTGTCGAGGTCGAAGACATCGAAGGTGTCGTCCTTCTCGTGCGCGGCGAGCAGGCGATGCCGGGTGGCATCGACCTGAAGGAAGTCGAACTTGCCGGCCGAGTCCTTGAGCTCGATGACGACGCCGGGCTTGAGGGCAGGCTGGGCTAACCCTGTGGCCGGGAGCAGGACTACGAGCAACAACAGCCCGGCTAGGGGCCGGCGGGCGAGGATTTTTTCCAAGTTCATGTTCAGAGATTCTCCACGGGGGTGAAGAGGGCCTCGAGATTCGGGATTTGGGCTGCCATGGCATCACGGATGGCGACGGCCTTGGCGTGCATCTTCACTTCATCGTCGCCAGCCTTGTATTTGAAGACAAAGCCGATGGCGGCGTTGAGGGTTTTGCCGGAGGCCTCCTTCAGGGGCATGAGCACTTCGAACTTGAAGGTCTCGGTCAGGTTTGGCGCGCAGATGGTCTTGTGCTCGGTGGCGACGCCGATGTCATCGTCGTCGTCGTGCTTGCCGATGCGGTCGAGGTTGGAGGCGACCATGCGTTGATCCTTGGTGCCGGGCTTGGTCGCATGCATGCCGATGACCAGGAGTTCGGGGTGGGCGGCCATGGTCAGATTGACGAGCTTTTGGGCAAAGATTCTGTTGTCAGCGGCCTTGTGCCAGGTGGCCATCTCTTCGGGTGTAGAGGCCGCGCGGAGTGCGAAGACACCAAGGAGGGGAAACATCAGGGCGAGAGGAAGACGAAGTGATTTCATGTTGTGGTTGAGTTGGTGGGTGGGGAAACAAGGGATGACAGCGGAGAACAGACGTTTTACTCCGGCTTGGTGGCGGCCCACAGAATGGCGGCCTGCAGGAGGGCCGTGCCCTCGGGGCGCAGCTGCGGGAAGGTGTCGGACCACAGGAAGAAGCTCACGCGCCGGGCGGGGGCGAGAAATTCCCCGTTCATTGTCGCGCGCTTCTCGTAGGCGAAGACCGCGACCTTGTCCGGTTCGCCTCGCAGGGTGGCGATCGTGACGGCACCCAGTCCGGGTTTGCCCCAGTTCATCTTGCAATGTTCGTCAGCCAGGACGTTCTGCACGCCCGCGGCCAGCCCGGCGGCGAGCGGATGCGGGGCATTGACTACCCAGACAAAGCGCTGGTCGTCGTCGGTCCCATAGTCGCGCCCGTTCTTCTGCCCGGCCATGCCAAGATCACCGAGAAGGTCGTTCTTGGAGTCGATCAGCGGCACGGCGAGGTGACGGTATTTTGCGCCGATCTCGAGGGCGTCGACCGTCTCGGAGATGACCACGAGATCCTTATCCTCTGCCGCAGCGAGCGGCGAGGCCTCGTCCGCCTTGGTGACGGTGAAGCCGAGTGACCCGAGGAAAACAGCCAGCTTGAGATCGCCGTCGCGCTGCACCTCCAGCTTGGCCAGCCGCACCGGATCGGCCGGCACGGCGGTGCGCGCGTGTTCCAGCTTGGTCAGGTTACAGACGAGCAGGACCTGCCGGCTGTGGTCGAACACTGGGGCGTCCGCCGCCCGGACAGGCAGCGGAACCGCCAGGGCCAGCGGGAGAAGTAAGCGTGCCCGGGTAGACCAGGCGGACATGCGGGCGGGGCGGTGCACGTTAGAACTTCACGCTGCCGGCGAAGTAGACGAGCCGGCCGACGGGCGAGTATTGCGCCACGTCAACGTTGTTGTTGTTGGAACCGGCCGGTTGCGACTTCGGCGCAAACGGCGGCATCTTGTTGCCCAGGTTGTTCACGCCCACCGTCAGCTTCAGCCCCTTGAGATAGCCCCACATCGCGCCCGCGTCTTTCTTGCCGACGGTGTAGGAGGCCTGGAGATCGAAGGTCTGGTAGGAGGCGACCTTACTGACCGGCGGGGTCGCGGGATTGGCGAGATAAAGGGCTGGAATTTGGCCGCTGAGAATATCGGTCATCGAGCTCACGTAGGTGCTGCCGAGCTGCGCGGCCCAGTTGCCCTTGCTCCATTCCACGGTGGTATAGAAACTATACTTGGGGAAGGAGCCGGCCATGGTCTGAGCGTTGGTGGAGTAGCCGGCGTATTCGTAAACTACGTCGGTCGGCAGCCGCTGCACGAGGAAGGACTTCGTATAGGTGCCGGTGGTCGAGACCGTGAACTGGCCGACGCTCGTAGCCGGCAGTTCGTAGGCCAGGCTGAGGTCCATCGCCTTCACATGCACCGTCCCCGAGTTGGCTTGGTTGTCGAGGACGTAGAGGTCGTTCGCATAGCCGGAGCCTGTGACGTAACTCTTGAGGCCGCCGGGCGCCGTCAGCAACGCCTGGCTGGCGCCCGCCCCGCCGGGAATGTTACCGAGCGCAGCGTTGCGAAAATACGGTGAGGCTGAGCCCAGGTTGTTCACGCTGGCGATGATGACGTTGCCGCCGATGCCGGCCGGCAGGCCGTTCTGCGTGACGTCCACATAATTGATCGTCGCCGTCAGCCCCTTGAGCCTCTTGGGCGAGACCACCACGCCGAAAGAATGCGATTTGGCCGTGCTGGGGTGCAGGCCCGGGTTGTTGCCATTGCCGGAGAAGAAAGTCTTGGAGCCGATCGTCGCGTCCGACAGCGCCGTCGCGATGATGGTGTTGGTGACAAAGCCGCCGTTGGGCGTCGTGAAGAGCGCGCTGAGCGACGGTGCGGTAAAGGACTTCGAATAGGTGTAACGGACGGTGACCTGCTCATCCATCGGCTGCCAACGCAGTCCGATCTTCGGGACGTTGGACTTGCCTGCGTCACTGTATTTCTCGTGGCGGCCGGCCAGGGTGAGGTCGAGCGCGTGGAGCCCGGCTGGGGCCAGTTTGTCGCCGGTGACAGGGATGCGGGCCTCGGCGAAGACCGAGTCAATCGTGCGACTCTGGTTGAACGGGTCGAAAAGCACGCCACCGGCCCAGTTGGACTTCGTCAGGTCGCCACGGTAGGAATTTCCGTCCGGCGTGCCGACGAGAGTCTCCTTGCGGGTCGCGGCACCAAAGGCGACGCCGATTTTGCCAGCCGGCAGCTCAAAGAGCGTGCCCACCAGCTTCGCATCGGCCCCAACGAGGCAGCTGCTCACCTTGATCAGTTCGGTGCCATAGACGTTCGCCCATGCCGCCGGGTCGAGACCTGCGCGCGCGAACGGATCAAGCGCCGGTTGCACCACGACCACGCCGGTCGTAAGCGAGGTAACCTTGCTGAATTTGCCGCCGGGCACGATCGCACCGGACGCATCGAAGCCGCCGGTGATGGCCGGAAGGAAATTGGGAACAAAGACTACATTGGCGAGACGCTGGTCGATCTTGTTCTTACTGTAGGTATAGGCTGCTTCCCAATTCCAGCCCGCTGGCAGGTCGCCGCGCAGGCCGACGGTGAACCGGTCGCCGCGCGCGTGGTTGGAAGTTCTGACCCGCGTATCGAGCGTGCCAGCCACCACCCCGGCCACCGCGCCGGTCGTGGGATTATACGCCGAGCCGGCCGGCACCGTGACCGTGCGGAGATTGCCGAGAAAATTGCCGTTGCCGCCCAGGTTCTGGGTCGAGCTTTTCGTGTCCGCATACATATAGTCGGCAAACAGCACCAAAGTCTTGGGCTGTAGATCCGCGGAGAAGCTGACGACCGCCGATTTCTGCTCCTGCGCCAACAGGATGTTGGTGTAGGGAGAAACGTCGAACCAGGGGATGCCTGTGCTGCCGGCGGCGACGTAGGTGCCGTTGGCAACAAGGTTGGCGATGCTGGTCGCCGTGGCGGCGGCCCCGACCGGATTGGATGCGGCCGGCGAGTTGCTGCCGGGGTTCAGGTAGTTGCCCGCGACAAAGCCGGGGAACGTGGTGGTCGTCTTGAGATTGGCGTTGAGCGGATCGGCCGCATGGACGGGATCGAGGACGCCCGCCGCGTTGTAGCGCGAGTATTGAAAGTTACGGTCGGCCTGGAAGAGCGGGTCGGTCTTCGACCAGCTGCCGGTCGCGGTGAGGCTGGAGCTGCCGACCTTGGCGCCGGCCACGAAGTAGCCCGACCGCTCGGAGTAGCGGCCGGTGTTGCTGGTGACGGCGTAACGCCCGCCCACTTCCCCGCCCTCGTAGCTGGACTTGAGGATGATGTTGACGACGCCGCCAATGGCGTCGGAGCCGTAGATCGCCGAGGCGCCGTCCGTCAGGACCTCCATGCGTTCGATCGCCGCCGCGGGGATCATGTTGATATCCACAAAGCTTTTGCCGCCGTTGCCGTTGATGCCGCTCGTGGCGACACGCCGCCCGTTGATCAGCACGAGAGTGTCGAGATTACGCAAGGCGATCTGCGAGCCGCCGGCCGTGCTCTGGTTGGTGTTCGTTGCGTTGCTGTTACCGGCATTGCTGCGTCCGGCGAAGGCCGGGATGCGCTTGCGGAGGATCTCTAGCAGGTTGGAATTCAGGCCGGTCTGCGCAATATCCTGCTGGCCGAGAACGATCACGGGCACCGCCGCAGCATCGGCCGCCATCGGGATGTTCGAGCCGGTCGTGACCACAAAGGTCGCCAGCTGGATCCTATCCTCCGTGTCCGGGCGGTCGCTTTTTGTCACCAGCTGCGCCGCCCGCGGGTCTTTTGGGTCGTCGGCCTTTTTCACCGCCAGCAGGCCGCCCTTGGAACTGACCGCCGTCAGCGTCGTCCCGGCGAGCATGCGGTCCAGCGCGTCCTTCGGTGTTAACTCGCCTTTGACGGCCTGCGTCGGGGTGCCCTTGACGACATCCGCTGCATAGACGATCTCCTGGCCGGATTGCTCGGCGAAGGACTTCAACGACACGGAGGCATCGCCGGCCGGCAGGTCAAAATGCCGCGCGACGGGTTCGGCGGCCGACGCGCCCAGGGTGAAGGAGGAGGCAAGGCAGAGGAGGACCAGGATCCTTCTGAGAACAAGCGGGAACTTGAGATAGGGTGACATAAGAGGTAGGGGTTGTTCACGCCGCCTTGCACAACGGCGGCAGAGACACTATTAAGACGCGCAACCTCGTGCCGGACAGTGACAGGAATTTCGCGCGATTGTTCAGCGGGCCCGGCGCAGGATAATCTCGATCCCCTGCCGCTCGGCGGTGACACCAAAGTCCTCCTGCAGGACATCCACGAAATTCTCGACGCTGTCGTAGCGGACGCGCCCGCTGATGCGCATCGCGGCCAGATCGGCCCCCCGGACCCTCAGTTGCACCGCAGCCGGGCCATCCTGCTCGACGGCCGAGCGGTTGAAGCGGGCCACCACTTCCGCGAGGGGCATGGCGTCAAAGACCAGCCGGCTGCTCTGCCAGGCGAGCGCACGATCAATCTGGTGCGGCGTCAGATCCTCCACGACCAGCGGCTGTGGCTCACTTAGCAGGGAGGTAGTGGGAACCGCCGTCCGCTGGCCGGCGGAAAGAATCAGACCGGGGCCCAATGCCGCCGGGACCGGGCCAATCTCCGCCGACTGGCCGGCTGGCACCGGCGAGACACGGTCGGCTGCGGTGGTCACACCGACGCGTCCCTCGGTAACCAGCACATCGACCGCCGTCGCGCCCAGACGCACGTCGAACGCGGTGCCCACGGCCTGCACGGCAACCGAGTCGGCCTCGACGATGAATGGGCGCAGCGGATTCTTCGCCACCTCGAAATGAGCCTCCCCTCGCACCAAGCGGATGCGACGCTCGTTGGCGGTGAAGTGCTCGGCCACCTCGCTGCCCGAATTGAGCTCGACCCGCGAGCCATCGGGCAGGCGTAGGAAATGCACCCGGGCCACGACCGGCGCCACCGGGACCACGGACGACGGGACGGGCGACCGGATCAGCAGGATCGCGGCGACCGCAGCAGCGGCGGCAAAGACCAACCAAGCCGGGGCATGCTGCCGCCAGCGGCGGCGCACCAGCAGATCGGGATCGGCGGACTGCTCCGGATGCCGGGGATAAAATGCCAGGCGGTCGAAGATGCGGTCCGCCGCCTCGACCTCAGCCAGCATCGCGGCGTGTCGCGGATTCGCGGCGCACCACGCCGCCAGAGCCTCCGTTTCCGCCCCCGTCAATGCCCGCGCCTGCCGGAGGACGTGCCACTCGGCCGCCTGCCGCTGGATGGCCGGTAAGTCAGTGCCTGGATTCTCCTGTTCAGATGTTGGATCAGCGCCTGCCATGTTCGTTTCGGTTCACGCCATGCAGGCGCAGATATTCGGTGCAACGCTCCATGCCCCGGACCACATGGGTGCGGACCGTGTTTTCGGAGATGCCGAGTTGGTCGGCGACCTGTTTTTCCGTGAGGCCATAGATTTTGGCCAGGGTCATGACCTGGCGGCACCGAGTAGGCAGGCCCCGCAGCGCATCGGCCAAGAATTCCAGTTCCTGCCGCGCACTGACGGTTTCGACCACACTCGGTCCCTCATCTAAGACGTGCAGGATCCCGGCTTCCGTGACAGTGTCCGTCCGGGTCACCGCCTGATGGCGCACCAGATCGATGGCGGCATTGCGGGCGATGGCAAACAGCGCGGCCTTGGGGGACTTGAGCGGTTCGCTGTCAGCTTGGCTTTGCCGCCGCCACAAACGCAGAAAGGCGACCTGTGCAATGTCTTCGACATCGACCAGCCGGGGAAAGCGGGCACGAAGCCAGCATTTCAAGGCCGACGCGTGCGGATGCACCTCGGTAACAAACCAACGTGTCCGTTCAGCGCCATGGGCGGGATCAGGAAGGGGCAAGAGTGGGGGCACTTGTGAGGTGGCTCATGAGTTTCGGCCGGGGTGGGTTGGGATCAGGTGACTGGCTCCGGCGGAAGCTGGAGTATGGCCATGTGAATCCTACTCAAGAACGGGCCGAGACTAGCGCCGGATCATTAACGGATTCTGAATCGGAACTGAAATCCCGGCCGGCCGGGACCGCAGGAGCATCGGTGAACCAGCTGAAATCTGGCTAAAAGGAGCCCGAGTTTGCATAGCAACCTACTCCAACTTAATGCGCTCCCCGGCTGCTTCGGTCGCGCCGAGGGGCAGGAACCCGGAAGCCGACCTGGCGAGCTCCTGCTGGCCCTGCCGGGACAGGACCAAGCGCAGGTATTCCCGCACGAACGGATCAAGGGGTTTGCCGGGCGCGCGATTGACGTAGATGTAGATGTCGCGCGTGTAGGGATATTTCCGGTCAACAATATCCGCCGCCGAAGCCCGGGAGTAGTAACCGCCCTCGCGATCGGAGATGGCGAGCACTTTCAAGCCGGGCACCTCCTGCCCCTTGAAGCCGTCGAAGCTGGCGTAGCCTATCGCGGAAGGTTCCTCGCCAACGCGCTGCAACACGGCAGCCGTGGTCAATGTCTCCTCATACTGTGAAGAAAACGGATAATCGCCGAAATGTTCCTGCCGCATGAACATCGCAACCCCCTGCACGTTGCCGCGCGTCGTCCCGGGGCCGACGGGCAGAATACGACGGCGAGCCCACTCGCCCTTAACCCCCACCTGGCCCCAACAAGTGATATCACCCGTTCCACCCCCAGTGGAAAAGATGCGTGCGACCTGTTCGGTCGTGAGCCTGTCCACGGGGTTCTTGGCATTGACGAAAATCGCGATCGGGTTCGCCTTGCTGATCGTCGCAAATGCCCCGTGCGCGACCTTGATGGCCACCGGCTCGTAACCAAAGGTCATGCGAAAGGCCGAGATCTCCGCAGGCCAGAATGCGCGCACGTTTGGCCCGAACGCCGAGGCGCGCGTGTAGAGCCCGCCGATGGCGGTCGCGGCGCCGTGCAGTTCCATCGCAAACCGCGCCTCCGGATGAGTCTTCGCGAAGAGTGCATTGAGGTTCTTGAAGGCCACATCCATCCCCTGCGCCCCGACGATCCGGATCGCGCCGTCGGGCGTAAGGTAGCCGGCATCCTTGGGCAACGTGTAAGGCTGCGGCTCGTAGGCCGGCAGCGCCGGGTCCACCGTCACGTTCGGTTCCGCCAGCGCGATGCCGGCGAGCAGGCCGAAAAGACCGGTTCTCACGGAATACGATCCGAGTTTGAGGCTATGCATGGGATTTCAGGTGGTTTTGTTTGGGCTAGTCCAGCTTCGCCAGTTCCTCCTGCAGGATTGGCGCGGGCAGCGGAAGAAAGCCGCTGCGTTGCGCCACCACCGCCTGGCCTTGCTGGCTGAGCACCGCGCGCAAAAATTCCCGCACACACGGATCGAGGGGCCGGTCCGGCGCCCGGTTAACATAGATATATATGAAACGGCAGAGCGGATAGGTCCGGCTTGCGACCGCCTCGCGCTTAGGGGCAACCGGGGTCGCCGTCGGGGTCAGTGCTACCGCGAGCATCTTGACCTTGGGATTGGGATACCCTGGCGCGGCATAACCGATGGCATAGCGGTCGTCGGCGATGCCTTCCAGAATGTCGACAAAGGCCTGCACGCCGCCGTTGGGCGCGCGCTGCGCACTGCGCGAGCGCGGATCAGCCGTCGGTCTCACGATCATCGTGGGCCTGAAATCCCTTCCGTGCATGGCGGCATCCTGGAAAAAAGTTGCCGTGCCGTTGGGCAGGCGCAGGCCCCAGACTGCAATCGGCTTGTCGGCCCACTCCCCCGTCAGGTCCAGCTGCCCCCAATTGGTCAGGTTGCCGCCTCGCGCATAGATTTCCTCCACTTGCCCAAGCGTGAGTGCATTCAGCGGATTGTCCCGATGGACGAAAAGCACCACGGGGGGCGAAAGCCCGAACCCGTCATAAGTGCCGCAGGCGACGCGAAATTCCGTCGGCGGGTAGCCGAATTTCGCGGCAAATGACTCCGCCTCGACGGGAGAAATCGCCCGCGAGATCGGGGCCAGCTGGCTCGCACCGTTGATTAAGCCCGGGATGGCGGTGTTCGCGCCACGTGCTTCCATCGTCGCCTCGACCTGTGGGTGTGCCTTCCGAAAGATATCCAGCCACGCCACCGTCAGTCCGTCCATGACATCGGTGCCCATGCTGTGCAGTTCACCCGTCAGGCCGCCAACCGGCAAATAGTCCGGGTATCCGTCACCGGGCAAAGCCGCCGCGGCGCGACCGGCCACCAGGCCGATGCAAATCAGGCCCAGACTCCGGGCAGAAATTCCCCGGAGACCTGCAGCCCCCCGATATGCACACACTGGAAGGCGGGCAGTCAAGGTTCGTGGGATGGAAAGAAAAGGCTTTCGAGCGCCGGGATCTTCAGCGCCAGTTCGTTCCGAATCGCCGTGCCAAGCAGAAATATCCTCGTCTCGTCATCATCCACCGTGGGCTTGAAGGCCAGCGCGAGCGCCCCGATCCGTTTGCCGGAAGAATCCTTGAGCGGAATCAACAGGCCGAAGCGCTGCGGATTTTTCAGGCCTGGGACGAGAATGGTCCGGCCCCCGACCCCGACGGAAATATCGCCTTCGTCGTCCGCGGCACCGATCCGATCGAGTGTGGAAGCGATGATGGTGGGTCCGGGATCTCCGGGTGCGGTCGCATGGATCCCACCGATTAGGAGTTCCGGATGGTCCTTCATCATCTGGTTGACGAGTGCCTGGGCGCGAATCCGGTTGTCCATCGCCTTCCGCAATGGTTTTTCGGCGGCATCCACCGATCCGGCACACAAACCCAGCAGCAGAAGTCCGAGCAAAGCCATGTTCTGATAGTATTTCATGCGTCGATGACAGGTTTGAACGTGAAACGTCTGGCTCACTGGAGCTTGGCTAGTTCCTGGGCAACCAGACGCAGGGGCAGCGGAAGGAACAGGCCTTCTTTTTCCACCCCGCGCTGCCCGTCCAGACTCAGCACATATTTTAGGAATTCCCTGACCTCCGGCTTCAAGGGTTTCCCCGGCGGCCGGTCGATGTACAGATAAACGAAACGGGTCAGGGGATAAACAGCCGAAGCCACTTCCTCAAAAGTGCCGGCATAATAAGGGCCCGCCGCAGTTTGAGCGACGGCGATCTTTTTTGTGCCGGGATTTTCGTAAAGCAGGCTGGCATAGCCGATCGCACCCGGATCCTGGGCAATATCAGCGAGGATTCGGACCGAGGCCTTGACCGGCTGCCCCGCCTTTTCACCTTTCAGGATGTCCTTGAATTCCGCACCCCCGCACACGAAATGCCGGATGTAGTTCGCTGTGCCATCGGGCATGGCGATGCCGACCGGATGGATCTCCCGATTCAGCCACTCGCCGGTCAGGCCCAGCTGACCCCAAGTCGAAATGTCCTTCCGGCCGGGGGCGGAGCTGTAGATGGCCCCCAGCTGTTCCATCGTCAGCCCCGTAATCGGATTGTCCTTGTGGACGAAAAAAATACTGCAGGCAGTCCGGTCGGGCGCGCGGTAACCACCCAAGGCGACGCGGATGGCCAGCGGATCGTAGCCGTGCTTGTTGCGGAAAGCCTCTACTTCTACGGGCAACATCTCGCGGGAGAAGGTAGCGAACTGGGAACGGCCCTCGGTCAAGGGGGCCGCTCCAGTCATGGAGCCTTTGGCTTCGAGCTCCATTTTTACTTTCGGATACAACCCTGTGAATCCTTGTATCCAAATTTTCATCAGGTCCGCCATGGTATCCGTGCCCATGGCGACCAAAGGGCCCTCCAATTCAGGGCCCGGGCGATAGGCGGGAATAGTTGCGTCCGCCCGGGCGCGCAGGGTTTCCCGGAATTCGTTCCGGGCACCACCTTGGACCGTGCGATTGGGGTCGGCCGACGACCCAGCGCCGTCGGCCGCAGGAATCGAAGCGGCAATCCCGAGCAACAAGAGTATGGTTTTAGTCTGCATGGATTAAAATTTCACAGCGGCGGAGACAAAGACGAGGCGGCCGATCAGCCCGTAGTAACCCGGGTCGACTCCCGAGTCGGTGAAAGCCTGCGGAGCCGCCGGCGGCATGCGGTTAAAGACATTGTTGACGCCCAACGTCAGCTTGGTGTCTCGAGGGATCCACCATCCCTGCCCTGCCGCCTTACGCTTGACCGTGGTGCCCAGCTGGAGGTCCCACGAAGTGTAATGGTTCACGGGCGTTGGCACAATGGTGGTACTGTTTGCATAAGTACTGCCACCGGTGCCAATGTCCGTGACCCCGGGGACGAAGGTGTTGGCAATCATCAGGCGCCATTGGGCATAGCTCCATTCCACGATCGAATAAGTGCGGTAACGCGGAATCGTGCCTTGTTGGCCGGTGCCTCCGTTGGTGGCGTAGCCGACGTATTCATAAGCCGGCAGTTCGGGCAGCGCCTGGAACTTGTAACTGAGGAAAAAGGTCGCCGCCGTGCTGAATGAAAATTTCCCCATGGCTTGCGTCCGCAGGTCATAATTCATGTTTACGTCACAGGATCTCACCTTCACGCCACTGAGGTTGATGAAGTTGCTCGTCAGGTAGATATTTGAAGCCAACCCGCCGTTTCGCAGATAGTCGCTGAGTTGTTTGGGCTGGGTGACATAAACCGCTCCGGTGCGGCCGGGGAAATTATTGAAGGCAACCTTGTCGACATAAGCTGAGTCCGCCCCGAGCCGATCCGTGGTGCTCAGGATCACTCCCGCCCCCGGTCCGCCGATCACCCCCACCTGGTCGGCGCTGATGTAATCGACCGTTAGGGTGAATTCCTTGAGTGCCTTCGGTGAAAAAACGAAGCCGGCCGACCGCACGATAGCTGTGGTCGGTTTGAGTTCGGGGTTGTTCGTCGTGAAGTTCTGCACCTGCCCGGGGAAGCCGAGGGCGGTTTGGAGCGTCGCAGCCGTGGTCAAGCCCTGGTTCGACGGCCCGAAAAGAAAATAAAGCGCCGGCGCGGCGAACGATTCACCGTAGGTGTAGCGCACGGTCAGCCGGTCGTCGAACGGCTGCCAACGCACGCTGTATTTCGGCACATGTGAGTTACCCACGTCGTCATACTCTTCTATCCGGTAAGCCAGCGACAGATCGAGAGCGTAGGCTCCGCGCACGTTCCATGTCGGGCTGGTCACAGGCACCCGCACCTCGGCGAACTTCGAAGTGACGTGCCGGCTCTTACTGAACGGATCGAACGACGACGCGCCTGTCCAGCGGGCGGCGGTAGGGCCGGTCACGTAGGAGTTCTCGTCGGGCTGGCCACTCATGGATTCGGTGCGCGAGGCACCGCCGAGAGCAAAACCCAGGCGATCGGCCGGCAGCGCGAAAGGAGTGCCCACGAGCTTGAAGTCGAACGAGCCCAGCGCGCTCTCCACGGCCACGGAGGCGGTGCCGAGCAGATTGGTGAGGGCCGCCGGGTTGACGGCCGGCGCGCGGGCGAACGGATCGAGCGTCGGCGCAAAGACAAAGCTGCCGCTCACCTCGGAAAAACCAGACATTACGCGACTATATGTGCCGCCGGCGACGGCGTTGCCCGCCGCGTCGTAGCCGCCCCCGATTGCCCGGGTGAGGTTGGGGGTGTAGAAAACGTTCTTTTGATACTGGGTGATCTGGTTCTTGTTGTAGGTGTAGGCCGCCTCCCAGTTCCAGTGCGGGTTAAACTCGCCGCGCAAGCCGCCGGAGGCCCAGGTCGACTTGCTGTCCTCGGTGAACTGGATCGGCGCCGGCAGATACGAGAACGCGATGCGCGGAAACGACACCGTCAGCGGGTTGTAAGGCGCAACCGCCGGCTCGGTGAAGGTGAACGGCTGCGCCGGCAGCTGATAAAAGCTTTCGGTTTTACCCAGAATGGCGGCGCCAAAGGCCACCAACCTTTTTCCCAGCAGCTCGGCGGAGGTGTTGATGATCGCCGACTTCTGCTCCTGCCCCAACAGGAGCGTAGTGTAGAGCGCAGAGTTGTAGGTGCTCGAGATCGTCGCGAAATTCGACGGCACGTAAGTGCCGTTGGCGACGAGCGCGTTGAGGCTCGTGGCGGTCGCGGCGGTGCCAACCGGGTTGGTTTCACGCGGTGAATTAATGGCCGGGTTGAGGAAGTGCGTCGGGAAGGTCGTGCCCGACCCGATGGCACCAGCAATTGTCGCGTTGCGCCCCGTGATCGAACGGCTGAATGGCCGGTCCTTCTGGAAGAGCGGTGTATTTTTGGTCCAGTTGCCCGATACTGTCACATTGAAACCATTGTTGGCGGCACCAGCCACGACGTAGGCGGATCGCTCGGTGTAGTCGCCGTCCCCGGTGGCCCATGCATAGCGTGAGCCCGCTTCCGCCCCCTGGTAGCTCGACTTCAGGATGAAATTCGCGACACCACCCACCGCGTCCGAACCATAGATGGCTGAGGCGCCATCAGTAATGATTTCAATCCGCTCGATCGCCGCGACGGGAATCTGATTTACGTCCACGAAGTTGCGGCCGCGGATGCCGTTCGCTCCGTTTGTCGCCACGCGCCGGCCGTTGATGAGGACGAGGGTGTCAAGATTGCGCAGAGCGAGTTGGGAACCGCCAAGCGTGACCAGGTTGACGTTGTTGGCGTTCGAGGCGCCCATGTTGCTCCGACCGGTGATGGATGGCAGCTGCTTCCGAAGGAGCTCAAGCATGTTGGCGTTCACCCCGGCCTGCTCGATCTGCTGCTTCCCGATGATGGTGACCGGAGAGGCGTTCGCATTGGCCGCGGTCGGGATGTTTGAGCCGGTGACCACAAAGGTCGTCAGCTCGATGGCCCGGTCTTTTTCCGCTTTGGCAGCAGTGGCGGCAGTCGTGTCTTGGGCGCGGAGGCCCGCTTGCACAAGCACCCCGACAAGGGGGATGAGTGCGAATCGGCGAATGGCGGGTAGCTTCATACGGGGGTGTAGGTTTGAGGTGGAGCTGAAACTATTTGAGCTTCGCAAGTTCCGCGTGGACCACTGCGGGCGGGAGGGGCAGCAGCGGGCTGCGCTGCGTGACGATTTCCTGACCTTGCCGGCTGAGGACGACGCGGAGAAATTCTTTCAGGTTCGGCGGCAGGGGCTTCCCGGGCGGGCGGTTGATGTAAAGGTAGAGGTAGCGGCTGAGAGGATAGGAACGGTTGAGGACATTTTCCCGGGTGAGCTGGACGGCGTGCCTCCCGGCCGCAGGCACGACGGCGAGCATCTTCGTGCCGGGCTGGGCGTTGTTCGGGCCGGCATAGCACAGGCCGAAACGGTCGCTCGCCACGCCCTTGACCATGCCGCTAAGGGCCCGCACGACGACCGTGCCGGTGCGGTCCGTGGCACGTGTCACGATTTCGGGACGGAAATCCCGCGAGCCCATTGCCGCTTCCTGGAAAAATGTTGCGATCCCGTTCGGCAAATTGAGGCCGAAAAGCCGGATGGGCTGATCCGCCCATTCACCCTTCAGCCCCAGCTGACCCCACCTGGTAATCGCCCCGTCCCTGGCGTAGATCTCTCCGAGTTGCGCCAGCGTAATCTCGCTCAGCGGATTGTCCTGGTTGACATAGATCGCGAGCGCAGGCGAGTAACCGACGCGATCGTAGGCACCGCCGCAGACCCGGACTTGGGTCGGCTCATAACCGAACTTATCGATAAAGGCGGCGATCTCCTCCGGAAACAGCGAACGCGAGGCCGGCCCAGCCTGGCTCTGCCCGCTGATAAGACCGGTGACCACGGTGGTGTTGGACCGGGCCTCCATGGTCGTCACATCCTCGATTTCCGGATGCGCCGCCCGAAACAGCTCGATCCAACCCAAGGTAATCGTGTCCATGGTCGGTGAACCGACCGCATGAAACTCGCCTACAAGCTTCGGACCCGGCACATATTCCGGGTAGGCATTTTCCGCTTGAACCCATGGTGCCAGGGCAAGGCTCGCGCCCAGAATGGTGCGGGTAATAAATCGCGACATGATTGGATGATGACCTTCGGGCGCGCCGGAGAAATGTCAGGGCTGGGGTGGATTGTCGCGGGCGGACAAGTGGTCTAACCCGACCACCCTACCCTGCAGTCATTAAGCCGAGCTGAACGCGCGATAAATTCCGCGTTTATCTTTGTCGCGCCTCAAACGCGGCACGGGTCACATCATCCGGTAGCCCATGCCCCGGATTGTTTCAAAAAAATGCCGCCCGGCCCTGTTCTCGATTTTGGTCCGCAGCCGGCTCATGTAAACCTCCAGCAGATTAGAATCCACGTCATAGTCCATCGTCCACACCTTCGCCGCTAGCATGCTGCGCGTCAGCACTTGGCCGGTGTTCTGCATGAAGATCTCCAGCAAGGCCAGCTCCCGCGCAGTCAGCTCAAGCCGCACTCCGTTGAGCGTAACCGTGCCCGTGGCCAGGTTTAGGGATAGCTCGCGGTGGTTCAGCTCCTGTTCAATGCGGCTCGACTTGCGCCGGGCCAGCGCCCGGACGCGAGCGCGCAGTTCCTCGATGCTGAATGGCTTGGGGAGGTAATCATCCGCGCCGCGCTCCAGGCCGTCGATCCGGTCCTTCACGGTGTTGCGTGCGCTCAAGATGAGAACGGGGCAATCAATGCGCTGCTGGCGCCACTGCCGCAGGAGATCGAGACCGTCGCGGTCAGGCAGCATGAGATCGAGCACCACCACATCAGGCACCCCCCGGCCCATCACCTCGTGTGCCGCGGCCGCCGTATGCACGCACGTGACCACGGTCCCCGGCTCGGTGAGACCCTGCCGCAGGTGCCGGCTGAGCTTGAGCTGGTCCTCGACAATTAGGATTTTCATCACGCATCAGGGCCAGTCGTGGCGTTTGGCGAAGTCGCCGGCTCGTTCGTGTCCGCCTCAAGTTTATTGAGTTCCCGGCTGACGATGGCCGCGGGCAGCGGCAGAAAATTACCCTCTGCTTCAACGATCTGCTGACCGGGCCGGCTGAGCACCAGGCGCAGGAACTCACGCACATTCGGCGCGAGCGCCTGCCCGGGGGCTTTGTTGATCGCAATATAAACGGACCGTGTCAGAGGATAACTCTGGTCAATCACCGTCTCCAGCGTGCCGGCGACATACGGCCCGGCCTCGGTTACCGCGATGGGCAGCGACTTGACCGCGGAATTTCCCTGTGCAAAGCCGGCGTAGCCGATGCCATTCGGGTCTTGCGCGACTGCGGCGACCACCGCGGTCAGGACCCGGGTCGGCGGAGCATTGGTGCGCTCGCGGATGCTGGCCCGGAAATCGCCCATCAGGAGAACGCGTTCCTGAAAGGCCGTGACGATGCCGTTTGGTCGCCGCGCAGCATAGGGGACGACAGGGCGATCAGCCCACTCGCCCGTCAGGCCCAGCTGGCCCCACGTGGCGATCTGCGCGGGTGCACCGCGCTTGCGCAGGCTGGAATAGATCGCGTCAAGCTGCGCCAAGGTCAGCCGCTGAAGGGGATTGGTGTGGTTCACATACACCGCAATCGCATGCGCGTGGTCCTCCACCGCATAGCTCCCGCCTCCGACGCGCAGAATGAGCGGCTTGTAACCGAATTTTGCCTCGAAGGCCGCGATATCCTCGGCCGGCGGCCCTCGGGACATCGGACCGATGTCGGCCGCTCCCGAAAGCAGCGCGGGACAGGCGGCCAGCGAACTGCGTGCCTCCATGGTAACATGGACACCTGGATGATATTTGCGAAAGAGTTGAATCCAGCCGAAGACCACAACATCCATGGTGTCCGAGCCGACCACATGCAAAATACCGGTCAGGTTTTCTGCAACCGGAGCGTAGTCGGGCAACCCTGGATCCAACACAGGGACTGCCCGCACCGGGCAGAAGACGGCAGCCAGAAACCAAGACGCCGCGAGTAATCTCGCCCAAACCCCCACGGCGGGCCGGGTCAAGCCAGACACGGATGACCAAACTGTGAGCATGAAAACAAGCGGACGGCAGCTGTTAGGAGTTCATGGAGGCGGGTTGTGCAGATGCCCAACGTGAGAGCAGCCTGTCTTTGCTTCAAACTGAATCTAGCTTGAAAAAACGCAGGCTGGCTTGCGCTGGCCGACAGTAGCACTTTGCTCCATAGAGTAACAACCCGATGATTCTTTGCCAGGTAGCTCCCACTCCCGAAGCGCACGCACCTTAGCATGAAGACCATCGGCTTTCGCCTGACACTCCTCTATGTGTGCGCCGTGGCCAGTGTCATCATGGCGATATTTTTCCTGGGTGAATACCTCCTAGCCCAGCAAATCCGAAAAAGCCTGGATGGCATGCTCGCCCTGCGATTTCCAGAACTCCGGAGCCGGCTGACCGCCGACCCGATCAGAAGCAGTTTGGATCTGGCGGTGTTGTTGCCCGGGCAGTCTGCGGCGACACCCTTTTACGTGCAGGTGCAAGACCGATGGGATGATCCCGCGTTTCGTGATGCCCGTATGCGGGGCGAACCCCTGCCGGTCCCGCCGGCCAACAGGTTTTTTGATGACATCTGGACCAATGGAGAAAGGGTGCGCGTGCTTGAGGGCGTCAGTGAGTCTTTAAAACTGCGGATCGCCACACCTCTGGCTCCACTCAGCAAGGCCCTATCGAGCTACAACCGAGCCGGTCTGGCGGTCTTCGGGGTCGTTTTTGGGCTGAGCTTGGTCGCCGGCTCGCTGCTTAGCCGCACCGCTCTGCGGCCAGTCCGGGCCATTCAGCAGACCGCCGCCCGGATCCGCTCCGACAACCTGAGCGAGCGCATTCCGGTCGGCGCCGCACAGGATGAGATATCCAGCCTGGCCCTGTTGTTGAACCAGACGTTTGACCGTCTTGAGTTGTCCTTCGAGCAGATCAATCGGTTCTCCGCTGATGTTTCCCACGAAATGAAGACCCCACTCACGTTGATTCGCCTGAATGTGGAACGCCTGCTTGGGGAACAAGACCTCACGCCGGTCGGCAGGGAAGCCCTGCAGGATGCCATTGAGGAAATCCACTGCCTGGACAAGCTGATCGAAAGACTTCTGTTCCTTTCTCGGGCCCAGGCCGGAGAAGTGGAACTGGACCGGCAGGTGCACAATTCCCGCGAGTTCATTGACGCATTCCTGCATGATGGCCAAGCTCTCGCCGAGCCCCAAGGCATGATCTGCCAGGTCCTGCGAAACGATGGCGGTCTGGTGCGGTTTGATTCCGGCCGGATGCGCCAGGTCCTATTCAACCTGCTCGCTAATGCCCTGCAGGTGAGTTCGACCGGTGGTCGCATCAGCCTCAGTTCCACAGTGCGCGACGGCCTTTGGCGGGTGACGGTGGATGATGAGGGTGAAGGTCTGGCCGCCGACAAATGCGAGGTCATTTTCGAACGGTTTGTGCGGATCGATCAATCGACCGGCACCAAGGCCGCCGGCTTGGGATTGGCTATTTGCCGGAGCATCATCGAACTGCACCACGGAAGTATCTTCGCCCGGCCGCGAACTGACGGTCGCGGCCTCAGAATTGTTTTGGAAATTCCGGTGACTACTTAGTCGCGCGATCCTCCTTGCACGTCGTTTTGTCCGCCACCACAGGCAAAGTGCACGGGACGGGATTCAAGGGGTGGTCGGCAGCGCGAAAAACTTCTGTGTGTCGGCCGAGCTGGCCCCAGGTCGTGAGGTGGCCATCGCGGGCATACACCTCCCGCCGCTGCGCCAGCGACACATGAGCGAGCGGATTCTTTTCATGGACAAAAATCATGATGGCGTGCGTTCCGCCCTTCGTCGCCCGGCTGCCCGTGGCCCCCGGCACCAGCCGCGGCGCTCCTCCGGCCAGTCAAAAAAACATGGAGGGAATCGGCTGCCGGTGACGAATCACCGCAGCTTCGTCCTCTCGCCCGCCACCATCGATGCGGTCAAGGGAAGGAACCCGGCGGGATCGGCGGCCACAATCTGCTGACCCTCCCGACTCAGGATGAACGTCAAAAACTCCCTGACGCCGGAGGCGAATGCCCCGCCCGGAGGACGATTGACACAAAGATAAACTGTCCGGGACAGCGGATAGGTCCGGTCGGCGATCTCCTCCCCACTCCCTGCCAGGAACGGCCCGGCGTCGGATTCGGCAAGCGCCAGACTCTTGGTGCCGGCAACCGCCTGGGAAAAACCGCTGTAGCCGAGTGCAAATCGATCCCCGGCAACGGCCATGACAATGCCTTCCAGCGACGGGCGACCGGGCTGATCCAGGTGTTGGTGGATCGAATCGCGCAGCCGGCCAGGGCTCAGGATCTGTTGCTCGAGAAAGTTCACTATCCCGGGCGGGTTGCCGGTTTCCCGTTGTTGCAACATGCCCTGCAACCGGATTGGCGCGGCCGCCCACTCACCGGACAATCCCAGCTGTCCCCAGGTGGTGATCCGCCCGCCGGCTGAGAGGATCTCGCGCAACTGGGCCATCGTCAGCCGGTCGAGCGGATTGGCCGCGTTGACATGGATCGCGATCGCATGCGTGCCACCCACCGTGGCCCGGCTGCCCGTGGCCACGGCGATCAGCAGCGGATCATAACCATGGCGCGCCCGGAAGGCAGCCACCTCCGCGGGGAAAAGTTCCCGCGGACAGGTCAGGATCTCCGCCTTGCCGTCGAGCAGGTGGGGAAAAGCCTCGGTGGGGAAACGCGTGTCCGTGAGCTGGCGCAGCGCGATCTCCGGTTGCCGGAGCCGGAATTGCCGCATCCATTCCCGCAGGAGCGACTCCATACTTTCGGCCCGCGTGCAGACCAACACCCCGGCTGCCGCCGGCTCGGGAAGGTAGGCAGGCAGCGCCGGATCGACCGACGATGCCGCCGGGCAGGCGCCGACCAGCGACCAGGCGAGCAGACAGGCGATTAACGGTCGGTTCATCGGAGAGCCGGCGGCGGCTGAAGCCAGGCGTCCGCCGCCCTCAGAATCCCGGCAGCACCGGCGTGTGCTCGAGCTGCACCGCCTTGAGCGACTGCGGGTCCAACCCGAGCACGCGGAGGATGGTCGGCGCCACCTGATGGGTGAAGACGGGGGCGCGGTTCCGGCTGCCATCGGCGCCGGCATAGGAAACGAGCAGCGGCACATTGACATCCTCGTCGAGCATGCCGCCGTGCTCCGCGAGGAGCGCCTTCGTGGCGGGAGTATCCAATCCGTCGGCGTAGAACACACCGAGCACCGGCTGGATGACGAGATCGGGCATGCGGGGGTCGGCGTCGGCCGCGGGCAGGATCAGCTTGAGGTCCTCGCCGTGATAGACCTTGAGGATGCCGGCCTCGGTCGCGCGGCGGCGCAGGGCCGCAGCCACGGCGGCGGTCTTGGTGGAATCCTTCAGCCAGATGAGACCGATCGAGTCGAGCGAGGCATGCGCGAGCAGGTCGGGCTGGACGCCGTTGACGGCATTGCGGATGAGATTGCGATCTAGGCAGCGGCGCTGGCTGAGATCAATCGGTGATTGCCCGTGCTTGGAACTGAGGATGAGCAGGGTCGAGTCGTAGAGGCCCTCGGACTTCAGGGCGGCGATGATCCGTCCGAGCGCGCGGTCCACGAAGTCGAGCGAGGCTTTCAGCTGCTTGCGGCCAAGCCCGCCCTCCGGGTCGGCATAGCCCTCCGATTTCTGAAACACTCCGAAGCTGATGAAACCCATGCCGAAAAGTTTGGGCACGCCGACCTTGGTTTTTCCGGTACTGTCGTAGCCGCGGATTTGGTTGAGCAGCATTTCGACCCGCCGGCCGTCCTGGCCGGTGAAACCCTCGAAGGAAACCGGGGCGCCTTTGCGCTCGAGCGAACGATTGTCGTCGACGCCGTTGCCCGACAAGCCGTGCAGGAGGTCGCTATACATGTCGTGCTGGTCGATCCAGGCCGTGCGGCCGCCGGCTTGCTTCACGACCTCGAATATGGTGTTCACGCGCATGAGATGGTGCGGGTAAACCGGCGTGCGCTTGACGGGATCGAGCGGGAGCTTCTTCGGGTCGATGCCACCGCCGGAATCCTCGCGCATCGTGTCCTTCACCCATTTCTCATCGATGTAATAGATGGAACCACGCACGCTGCCGTCGCCGCCCGGGGGGAGCAGCGAGCGGTCATAGAACGGGCTGTAAACGAGACCGGTCACGGCGGGGGTGCCGCCGGTTGCCAGCGAAAGCAGCCCCGGCGTCGAGTCACCCAGCAGCGGGGTGCGCGCGTTGGTGTAGTTGACGCCGCGTTTCGCCAGGGCGGCGAAGGCTGAGTCCGGGTTGTTTTTTACATAGAGCGCGAGATCGAGCGCGTGCATGCCATCCACACTGATCAGGAGGGCGCGCTCCATGCGCGGGGTGGCGGCGGCGAGGCCCGTGACGACCAGCGAGCCCAAGACGAGCCCGGCGAGAAAGGATTTCATGGCGACGGAAGGTTAATTCAACTTCGCGAGTTCCTCCTGCACGACCTCGGGCAGCAGCGGCATGAATACACCCTCGGCCGCGACGACATCCTGGCCCTGCTTGCTGAGCACGGCCTTGAGGAATTCCTTGATCTTGGGTTCCAGCGCGGTGCCGGGTTTGCGGTTCACGTAGAGGTAGACGTAGCGGCTGAGCGGATAGGTGTGGTTGTAGACCGTCTCGATCGTCGGCATGATGAACGGATCGCCATCCTTCTCCGCCAGCGGGACGACGCGGACATCGGCGGTGAGGTTGGCCAGCAACGCATAGGTGAGGCCGCCGAGCTGCGTGCGCATGTCGTTTGAGGCGACGGTGAACGCGTGCGTGAAGCCCTGGCCCTTGACGTTCTGGATGCCTTCGCGCCAGGCGCCGTCCTGCAGCACCTGCCATTTCACGAACTGCTCGATGCCGTTCGGCGGACGCAGGCCGTAGAGATGGATGGGGCGGTTGGCCCACTCACCGGTGAGGCCAAGCTGGCCCCAGGTCGTGAGGGCCTCGCCGCCGCGCTTGTGCGACTTCGAATACATCTGGTCGAGCTGCTTGAACGTCAGGCCCTTGATCGGGTTGCTCTTGGCGACGAGCACGATGCTCGTGGCGGTCTTGCCGAGCGAACCCAGGCTGCCGGTGGCCACCTTGATGCGGAAGGGCTCGTAACCATATTTCTTCACGAAACCCTCGAACTCGGCGGGCAGCGCCTCGCGGCCGACGGGAGCCATGTGCGCGATCCCTTCGGTGAGCGCGGGCACGCCGCTGCCGGAGGAGCGAGCCTGCATCGTCACACTCAGCCGTGGATACTCTTTCCTGAAGAGTTTCACCCAGCCGAGGGTAATCTCGTCCATGATGTCGGCGCCGACGAGGTTCAGTTCCTCCTCGGGCACGGACTCGACGGGGCCGGGCTGCCAGACCGGGATCGCGGGGTCGGCCTTGAGGTGGTGCTCGACGGCCGCGTACTTGAGCGCGAAGGCCGAGGTGGTGAGCCCGAGGGCAAGCGCCGCCAAGGCGAGGCGGCGCGGGGGAGTGGAGAACGGGGCATTCATGGGGTTGGCGAGGTTACTTGCGGGAATAGGTGAGGAGTGTGAAGGTGTCCTTGAAATACTTGTTGGGGTAAAACGGCGCGATACTGGTCTTCCACGGCTTTGCCGGGTCGACCGTTCCTTCGGCGGTCACGAGGTAGACTTTCTTCGTTTTGAAATCGACGGCCATCGTGCGGGCCCAGGGCCGCGTGGTCGCGGCCTCGGCCAGCTTGTAGGTGTTGGCATCAACCTGGTCGATGATAACCAGCGTGCCGTCCAGGCCGTTCGAGGTGTAGATCTTCCGGGTCTCCGGATCGAAGACGATCACGTCATTGTTCCGGCCGATGGCCGGGCTGGCGACGATCCGGCCGGTCGCGGCATCAAACACGATCACCGAGGGATTGTCGCCGCGGCAGGTGACAAACAGCCGGTTGTTGGCCGCGTCAAACGCCACGCCATTGGGCAGCTTGAAGCCCGGGGTGGGCCACTCGGCGACTACCAGGTGCGACTTCATGTCGATCTTGAGGACCCGGTCACGGTCCCGCAGCGCCATGTACATGAAACCCTTCCCGTCCGGCGCGGTGCCCTCGAGCTTTTCGGAATCGTATTCCAGCGTGGCCACGGTGGCGTAAGTCCGGGCGTCCACAAAAACGGCCTTTTTCTGGTCGCCTTCGGTGATTAGGAGCTGCTTGGTCACCGGGTCGTAGAAGGCGTTGTCCGCGCTCTCGCCATAGGAATTGCGCGTCAGGAACTTCAAATTGGAGAGCTGGAAGATCGTCAGCGAGCCATCGGTGTTGGTGACATACAGCCGGTCGAGCTCGGGCACGATGGTCACGGCGTTGCCGCCCTTGGTGTTTTCCAGCACCCCGGTGACCTGCCTGGTCTCGGTGTCATACAGGAGGACCCCATCCTCACGGCGCGTGATATACAACACAGGCCGGGTGGGATCGACCGCGAGGTAATCCCAGTTGGGCAGGGAGTCGCTCCTGATCGTGAGTGCCGACTCCAACTGATAGAATGATTCGGCCCGCCCGGCCCCGCTGGCGAGCCCGGCCAGGGCGGCCAATATCACGGCCCGACGGAGCGAAGACGGGCTCATGGTCTTATTTCACGGGCGCAAAGAGCGCGGCGAAACTGGGGATGCTATTCTGGATGTGCTTCCCCAGTTTCATCGACGCGGCGTAGAACTCGTCATCGGTCTTCGCCTTGGCGCCATCGTTCTTGTAGGCCAGCACGAGGAGCCCGACGTTTTCACCCTGGGCGTCGCGCAACGGCGTGAGGGTCACAAATTTCTTTACCGGGTCAGCGGTGCGGCGCCAGCGGGGATCGAGGATGGTGATGCCCTTGAGAATGACCTCGATGTCATCCGGGTCGCAGGCATTGCCGATGCGCTCGGGGAACGAGCCGGCGAACATGGTGTAGACGTCCTTCGCCGCGCCCGGGGGAGTGCCCTGCAGGGTGACGCTGATCAGCTCGGGGTGTTCCCGGAGGATCTGGTCGGCGAGTTCTTGGGCGTAGATTTTGTGCTCGGGCGCGGTCCAGTTTTTCTTCTTGGCCGGGGCGGTGGCGGCACACATGGCCGTGACGCTCAGGAGGATGATACCAATGATTTTGGCGGCGGTTTTCATGATCTTCATGGGACGGGTTAAGGGGGAGGCGGAGTAAAGCCTGCCCGACTATGCCCGGTGTCCATAAAGCCAGCCTTAACCGGTTCTTAATATTTTTTAATCCGGCGCGCGAGGGTTCCGCCCCGCCCGCCCGCTTTACCCTTCTGATTTTTTGTCTGATCTTGGCGCGCCGGACTTTGGGTTGATGTCAACTATTGGTTGACATCAACCCGGATCACGCGCGGGCTCGATGTGCACCGTCACGTCGCTGATGCGGTGCGGGGCCGAGGCCAGGAGCGCGTCCTTCACCGCGTGGGCGATGTCGTGGCCCTCGCGGACGGTCAGGTGGCCGTCCACCCGCACCTGGATGTCCACGAGGTGGCTGAGCCCGCTCTTGCGCATGCGTACCTTGTCGAGCGCCCGGACGCCGGGCACGGCGAGCGCAAGGGCCCGGACCTCGTTCGCAAAATTCTGCGGGGCCGCCGCGTCCATCACGTCGCCCAGCGCCTTCGTGAACATGCTGAAGCCGTTGAAGGCGATGATCGCGCAGCCGAACAGGGCCGCCCAGTCATCCGCCGTCTCCCAGCCGGCGCCGCCCCACAGCGCGATGCTGATGCCGGCAAAGGCCGCCCCGGAGGTGATGGCGTCCGACCAGTGGTGCATCGCCTCGATGCCGAGCGTCGTGCTGCCGACCTCTTCGCCTTTCATCCGCAGGCGGCGGGAGAACCAGGTTTTGGCCACGATCACCCCGGCCAGCACCAGCAGGGTCCACCACGCCGGCCCCTGGTGCGGCGTGCGGATCTCCTGCACGGCATGCCAGGCCACCCAACCCGCCATCGCAAAGATGAAACCCGACACCGCCAGCCCGGCCAGCGGCTCGGCCTTGCCGTGCCCGTAGGGATGGTTCTGGTCGGGCGGCTGCGCCGCGACCCGGAAGCCCGCCCAGACAAGGATCGAGGAAAGAATGTCGAGCATCGACTCGGCCGCGTCCGCGACCAGGGCGTAAGTGTGCCCGAAAATGCCGCCGGCCAGCTTGACCGCGGCGAGCAAAGCGTTCAGCCCGATGCCGCGCAACACCAGGCGGGCGCTGCTCTCGGCGCGCGCCCTGACGGCGGTCTCGGCGAAGTTTGGGGACATGCGGTTCACACGCTAACCGCCCTGCCCCCGCCGGCACAAGGCGGCATTGACCACCCCGTCCCGCCGGTCTACGGTGGTTTCTGCCGCCATGTCCGACACCGCCGCCCCGGTCGCCGCCGATCCCGTCAAACAATTCTCCGTGTTCATCGAGAACCGCGTCGGGCGGCTGCACGATCTCGTCGCCCTGCTCGCCAAGCACGACGTCCACATCATGGCGATGACCACCATCGACCAGACCGACACCGCGCTGGACCGCATGATTGTCGACGACCCCGACCGCGCCCGCGAGCTGATGGCGGCGAACAATTTCTTCTTCACCGAGTGCGAGGTGGTCGCCGTGGAGATCGCCGACGAATCGCAGCTGAGCACCGTGCTCAGCGCCCTGCTCACGGTCGAGGTGAACATCCACTACGCCTATTCCTTTCTCATGCGCCCGCGCGGCAAATCCGCCCTGGCCCTGAGCGTCGAGGACAATGACCTCGCCGCCAGCGCGCTCAACACGCGCGGGTTCAAGGTGCTCACCCAGCGCGATATCTCGCGGTAAAACCCTCCATCCACTAACACCCAACCCTCCGCCCATCATGCCCAAATACATCATTGAACGCGAAATCCCCGGCGCCGGAAAGCTCACCCCGGAACAGCTGCACGGCATTTCGCAGAAATCCTGCAGTGTCCTGAAAGACCTTGGCCCGCAGATCCAGTGGATCGAAAGTTTCGTCACCGACGACAAGATCTATTGCGTCTACCTCGCCCCGAACGAGGCCATGGTGCACGAACATGCCAAGCGGGGCGGCTTCCCGGCCAACCGGGTTTCGGCCGTCCGGCGCATGATCGATCCGACGACGGCCGAGGCTTAATACGGTAGGGCGCGGACTCCGCGCCGCGCCACGGCGGCGAAGGGACTCGCCGCCCTACCCTTTCGTCCCCGCCATCCGGTCGCCCTCGAGCAGGTAGACGCCCGTCAGGTAGCCGTTCTCGAACATCTCCCCGACGCGCAATTTGCCCTCGAAGGTGATGGGCAGGTCCATCAGCGGCTTCACGCCCGCGCCGTTCATCTTGACGACGATCCACTCGTTGACCCTCGGCATGGCGCCGTAACAGCACATCATCGCGTCCTTCACCAACAGGAATTCCTTCACCAGGCCTTTGTCCATCTTGGTCGGCAGCATGAAGCCCGTCACGGCCACCTTCTTCTGGTCGAGAGCCTTGATCGGTGGGGGAATCTGGTCGGTCGGCCCTGCGGTCTCGGTCTCGGGCGGCGTGTAGTTGAACGAGGCGAGCCGGTCGAAGCCGACGTTCTCGTAACCGTCGGCCTTCGCGGGTTCGGCGGCGCGCAGCGCGAGCACACCGGCGAGCAGGAGGGGGAGAATACGCCAAGGACTTTTCATGGCGGCGAACCTAGCCACGCGCGGCCGGGCGTCAAAGGATTTACCCCGCGCACCGTTCCCGAAACCAGATTTAACTGGCTTCAAATACGGGGGTTTGCCAAGTTCCGCGGGCAACACACCCCATCAAATAATCCTCAGTTATGCTTAAATCCTACCCCTGGAAAAAAGCCGGCGCGCTAGCCATTGCCTTGGCCGCGTCCGCTTCCCCCGCCTTCGCCAGCGAAGCCGACATCAAGATCCCCGACCTCAAGTCGGTCACGTTCTTTGATGGCGCGCTCAGCGGCCAGAACGTGCTGCTCATCGGCCTTGTCGTGTGCGGCCTCGCGATGATCTACGGCTGGATGCAATACATCCAGACGAAGAACCTGCCGGTCCACAAGTCGATGGCCGACGTCTCTCAGATAATCTGGGAAACCTGCAAGACCTACCTTTTCCAGCAGGGCAAGTTCCTCGCGGGCCTCTGGATCCTCATCGCGATCTGCATGGGCTACTATTTCAGCGTGCTGTCGCACATGTCGGCGATGCACGTCAGCATGATCCTGGCCGCCTCGGTGCTCGGCATCCTCGGCAGCTACGGCGTCGCCTGGTTCGGCATCCGCATCAACACTGTCGCCAACTCCCGCACCGCCTTCTCCGCCCTTCAGGGCAATCCGCTCGCCACGCTTCTCATCCCCCTCAAGTCCGGCATGAGCGTCGGCCTGCTCCTCGTCGCCATCGAGCTGTTCTTCATGATCTGCATCCTGGCGTTCCTGCCGGGCGAGCTCGCCGGCCCGTGCTTCATCGGCTTCGCCATCGGCGAATCCCTCGGTGCCTCCGTCCTCCGCATCTGCGGCGGCATCTTCACCAAGATCGCCGACATCGGCGCCGACCTGATGAAGATCGTTTTCCAGCTCCCCGAGGACGACCCGCGCAACCCGGGCGTCATCGCCGATTGCACCGGTGACAACGCCGGCGACTCCGTCGGGCCGACCGCCGACGGCTTCGAGACCTACGGCGTGACCGGGGTCGCGCTCATCGCCTTCCTCGCGCTGGCCCTCGCCGCCTCGCCCGCCCTCTGCGCCACGCTCATCGTCTGGCTCTTCGCCATGCGCATCCTGATGGTGATCACCTCGCTCGTCAGCTACTGGCTCAACGACGCCGTCTCCAAGGCCGTCTGGGGCAACGCCAAGAACTTCAACCTCGAGCACCCGCTGACCAACCTCGTCTGGATCACCTCGATCGTCTCCATCGGCGTCACCTACGTCGCCAGCTACGTGCTGCTCGCCAAGCTGCCGGGCCACGAGGGCCTCTGGTGGGTGCTCTCCACCATCATCTCGCTCGGCACCATCGCCGGCGCGCTGATCCCGGAGTTCACCAAAATCTTCACCTCCACCGAGAGCCGCCACGTCAAGGAGGTCGTCACCTCCTCCAAGCAGGGCGGCGCCTCGCTCAACATCCTCTCCGGCCTCGTCGCGGGCAACTTCTCCGCGTTCTGGACCGGCCTTTGCATCCTCTCGCTGATGTTCGGCGCCTACCTGCTCTCCGGCCATGACGCCCTCCAGGCGATGATGCCCGAGCAGTTCCGCTTCGCCGCGCCGATCTTCGCCTTCGGCCTCGTGGCCTTCGGCTTCCTCGGCATGGGCCCGGTCACCATCGCGGTGGATTCGTTCGGCCCGGTCACCGACAACGCCCAGTCCGTCTACGAGCTCTCGCAGATCGAGGGCAAGCCCGGCATCGCGGCCGAGATCGAGAAGGCCTTCGGCTTCAAGCCCGACTTCGAGGGCGCCAAGCACCAGCTCGAGAAGGGCGACGGCGCCGGCAACACCTTCAAGGCCACCGCCAAGCCCGTGCTCATCGGCACCGCGGTCGTCGGCGCCACCACGATGGTCTTCGGCATCATCATGATGCTGCAGGCGCACTACCAGGCGATTGATCCGTCCTTCAACGTCCTCGAGCGCCTCTCGCTCGTGCATCCCGAGGCACTCATGGGCCTCCTGATGGGCGGCGCGGTCATCTACTGGTTCACCGGCGCCTCCACCCAGGCCGTCGTCACCGGCGCCTACCGCGCGGTCGTCTACATCAAGGACAACATGAAGCTCGACGCCACCACCGCCTCCACCGAGGCCTCGAAGGAAGTCGTGAAGATTTGCACGCAGTATGCGCAGAAGGGCATGGTCAACATCTTCGTCGTCATCTTCTGCCTCAGCCTCGCGCTGGCGTTCTTCGACCCGTTCTTCTTCATCGGCTACCTCGTGGGCATAGCCTTTTTCGGCCTCTTCCAGGCCATCTTCATGGCCAACGCCGGCGGCGCCTGGGACAACGCCAAGAAGATCGTCGAGGTCGACCTCAAGATGAAGAACACCCCGCTGCACGCCGCGACCGTCGTCGGCGACACTGTGGGCGACCCGTTCAAGGACACCTCGTCCGTCGCGCTAAACCCCGTCATCAAGTTCACGACGCTCTTCGGCCTCCTCGCCGTCGAAATCGCGGTCAAGATGCCTGACACCCTGAAACACACCCTCGGCGCCATCATCTTCGTCATCGCGCTGGTGTTCGTGTATCGCAGCTTCTACGGCATGCGCATCCCGATCGACGAGGCCAGGAAAGCCTGACCGTGGGCCAGCGAGCTTGCTCGCGCCTCTTAACTCCCCAAGGCCGCGGCTCACCCCGCGGCCTTTTTATTGCCCGCGCAACACCCGAAGCGACACGAAGCCCAACCCAAAATTTATTTAGCCACAAAAAGCCACAAGGGTGGTGATATCCACAGCGTCTGATGTTCTGCGCCCCTCTCGGCGCCTCGGTAGGTTCGAAGGCCAGCTAATTTTTTGTGCCTCTTCGTGGACAATAATGCCTTGCCCCGTTTCTGCCGCGGATCGATCCGATCTAGGGTGCCGACCAAGAAACCCGCCCAGACCAAACCGGCAGGGGCGCTTGCCCCGCTTCGCGCCGTAGCATCGGCGAAAGCGGACAAGCACCCAAAAGTGGGCAGCGAGCTTGCTCGCGCTTCTGCCAAGCAGTCTAAACGCAAGCCCGTCACCTATCCCGCCCACGCCGACCGCAATCCGGTAGGGGCCGTTGCCCCCAACGGCCCTGCCCGGGCGCTTGAGGGCCAGCGCCCCTATCCCGGCACCACCCTCTACCCGGAATTTAATCCCACCGCCGCCCTCGCCCCGTAGTTCCGCGCCCCGCGCCCGACACACCCGCACACCTGTTGGCCCGGGGGAACCCCTGCTAGCAACGGTCGTAGCATCGGGCCGGTGGATTAGAGAATGGGGGAGGAGCTTTATGCCCCGACTGAGCAGGTGAAAACGGTTACCCCCTTGCGGCTGCCTCTCTCTGTTTTTGCGTTTTGCCTGCCGGGGCAGAGGCTTGGCGATGGCTGGTTTTTTTGTGGCTAATTCATCCGCCAATTCAGGCTTCACGCTTGTCGAACCCCGCCTCCATCCCTCCACTCACCCCGATGCTGCTCCTGGTACCCCTGCGCCAACTCTCGCTGCTGACCGGCGCGGATGTCTCGGCGCTGCCCCGGCCCGAGTTCCTCGCCCAGAATGGCGAGCCGAGAAAAGAGCTGATCGCCTTGGCCCAGAGTTATTTCGCCGTTCAGACCCGCAAAAACACGGTCGAGTTCCTCGGCGTCTGGGAGTCTGTCTTCAATCCGGCTTTTAATTATGGCGAATTCGCCGCAATAAGTAGTTGGCCCAGTCCATGAGCAAATCGAAAGCCAACAGCATCGCAGTCAAGGGCACAGTCGTCGCTGTGCTTTCCCAGAATCAACAGGATTTTATTTCCCTCACCGACATCGCCCGTTACAAAGATGCCGAACGAACGGACTACCTCATCTCTAACTGGCTCCGCAATCGCGATACCATTGAGTTTCTCGGCATCTGGGAGCAGCTCTACAACCCCAGTTTTAATCCCATCGAATTCGATGGGATTAAAAAACAGGCAGGACTCAATAGTTTCATTCTCACCGCCAAGCGCTAGATTGATTCGACGGGGGCCGTTGGTCTGATTTCCAAACCCGGCCGCTATGGGGGCACCTACGCCCACAAAGACATTGCCTTCGAATTCGCTTCGTGGATCTCGGTCGAATTCAAAGTCTACCTCATCAAGGAGTTCCAGCGCCTCAAGGACGACGAAAACGACCGCCTCCAGCTCGGCTGGAACCTCCAGCGCACGCTCGCGAAGATCAATTACCGCATCCACACCGACGCCATCAAGGAAACCCTCATCCCGCCCGCCGTCTCCAAGGCGCAGGCGACTGCCATCTACGCCAGCGAAGCCGACCTGCTCAACGTCGCGCTCTTTGGCCACACCGCCGCGCAGTGGCGCGACGCCCATCCCGACGCCGAGGGCAACATCCGCGACCACGCTCCCATCGAGCAGCTCGTCGTCCTGACCAATCTTGAAAGCCTCAACTCCGTGCTTATCCGCCAAGGCCTGCCCGCACCGGAGCGTCTGCTCAAACTCAACGAAATCGCCATCACCCAGATGCGCACCCTCCTCTCTGCCAGCAGCGTGAAGCGCCTCAAATAGTCCCCATGAAATCCGCCCTCGCCCATTTCCAAACGCTCTCGCATAAAGACGCCACCCGCCAGCTTCACCACGATCTCGAAAAACGCCAAGAGGGGAAATGATGAAGGTTGAAGGATGAATGATGAAAACTTCCAATCCATTGTGCGCCAGCGCTTTCTTCCTTCATCATTCATCCCTCATCATTCATCCTTCATAATGCAGCCCTTCATCATTCATCCTTCCTCCTTCATACTTTTCACCATGCTCGGCATCACCCTTTCCAATGACCCGTTGGCGGACAAACGCTTCGACTTCCAGTTCGTCAATCCGCCCTACGGCTACGAGTGGAGCAAGGACTTCGAGGCCGTCACCATGGCCGGCTTCGTCCTCGCCAATGGCAGCATGTCCTGCAACCAGTCCGGCGAAGGCGACATCCGGCAAAAAATCATCGAGGCCGACCTCGTGGACTGCATCGCTCTCCCCGGCCAGCTCTGCTACAATTACACGCTAAATTAAACCAATCCACTTTATGCAAATACCCGCGATTCCAGTGAAGCAATGGTTACCCGAATGGGATGAAGTCGAGTTCGACGCCAAGCTCGGGAGAAAAAAGCCGCAGCCACGATTTTTCATGTTCACGATGAACGCCAAGCACCTGAGAGCGCTTTGCGGGATTTATCGCCGGACTCTTCAAAATGACTCGGCCCGCCATCGGCAATTTGGGATTCAGCGAAGGCACGACGAAAAGCGGTCCGTTGAGATCGCCGACTACGTTCGTCACGGCTATCCGTGGCCCGAACTTTCTCCATCAAAGAGGGAGTCTGGGCAGTTCAATGATCTCCTCAAACCCGGTTGGCTTCCGACCGCAATCGTCGTCAACATCCTGGATCCAGATACCGTGCGAAGAGGTGAAAAAGTTGCGAAGGAAGACCTGATCACTCTCTCCAAGCCCACTGAATCCGTCGCGATGTTTCAAATTCCTGATGGATCAGCAAAGTCTGGCTGGAAGCCCAAGCTACTTCCGCCAATCGAAGTTATCGACGGTCAGCATCGACTCTGGGCATTTGCAGACGGGAAAGATACGCCGGATTTCGATCTGCCAGTCGTTGCGTTCTGTGGTCTGGATGTGAGTTGGCAGGCTTACCTTTTTTGGACGATCAACATCCGCCCAAAGAGAATCAACGCCAGCCTTGCGTTCGATCTCTATCCGCTTATGCGCACTGAGGAGTGGCTTGAGAAATTCTTCGGGCATTCCATTTACCGCGAGACACGAGCGCAGGAGCTGACCGAGGCATTGTGGTCTCATCCGAAAAGCCCTTGGCATCAGTTTATCAACATGCTCGGCGAGGCTGAGGAGAGCGGAAAACCAAGACCTCCGGGTGTGTCGCAGGCAGCATGGATTCGTTCCTTACTCGCATCGTTCGTCAAAGCATGGGAGAGCCCCAGGGCAAAAATCGGAGGACTATTTGGAGCGAAGATGAGAGGTGACAAAGAGGAACTCCCCTGGACACGCTCACAGCAGGCGGCCTTCCTTATCACTGCCGGAAACGCATTCCGGGAGGCAATCCATGGATCAAACGCAAAATGGGCGACATCCTTGCGATCTGAAGATCAGCCGGTTTTGTTCGACGCGGAAAAGCGGGACTTGGCGTTCTATGGAAAGGCGACGCTCATCAGCGATGACATGGGGTTGCGAGGCTTCCTGTGCGTCGTCAATGATCTGTGTTACGTCCACGCCGCTGAACTCAAGCTGGAAGATTGGGACGCCGGTGGCGCTGGGCCTGATCCTGATGAGCAGAACATTGGCGAGTGCCTTAAGTCGCTGGCAAAACAGCCGGTCGTGGCGTTCCTCCGGGACATCTGCGATTGCTTGGCTGATTTCGATTGGCGAGCCTCATCGGCGAAGTCGCTGAGTGACGACGAGCGGCGGGCGAAAGCTGCTTTTCGGGGAACTGGCGGCTACAAGGAATTACGCCTTTTGTTGCTCTCACACTTGGCCAAGAGCAAAGGTGAAGTGAAGAAGGCTGCGAGCGAGGTCACCCAACAGCTCAAGAAATAGCATGCCTGCCGTCAAACTTACCTCGACGCCTCAGCAGAAGCGGACACTTCGTGCTGCGTCCAGTGCTTCCATTGAGACGACGTTTAGGGAATTAAAGCCATATTTTCGGAATTCACGCTGGTTACCAAACAACAATCGTTACCGAGATGATTGCGTTGAAAGCCTGCATGCCGATCAGCCCAACAATATCCATCAGGATAGCCTTGTCCGATATATTGCCGCCTCAGCTCTCCCGCATGTTCTCGATGGCTGGGGTTTTGTAGGCCGTGCGATCAACGCGTATGTTCGGGGAGACTTCGTTTCTTGTCGGCATCTCGCCTATTATGCGGAACTTCGTGCCACCATGGGATTGCTCGCTTCCCAAGGGATTGGGATCTTTAATAAGAGCCATTATGTTGTGGACGATGCAGGTAGTGCGAAACGTGTTCCCAATAATGACAGCACACATCTTTTGGCATGGAAGGCATTGGATCACTGGTCGGGTTTATCCCGCAGCACCGATCTGCTTTCCTCGGTAATCACCCCTGGCGGGATTGCTATTTCGGAGTGGCAATCTGGAATATTCAGCGACGCTGGTTTCAGAATCGTTGGGAGGAATTGGTTGAAGCGCTGGAACCTTGACGTTCAGCAATGCGCCAATGACCAAAAGCTAAGAAATCTGTCTAGCTATCGCCCAAGCCGGTTAATACATATGGACTTTCACCACGTGAGCCAGAGGGTCGGTTTTGTAAAGGAGTTTTGGCGTTTGTGCGAGCCTTCAGGAGCGGAGCCGTTCCAAAGACTTGATCGGCACCTTCTCCGCATGTGGCTTCGCGACCAATATTCTCTTCTGCGACCTGGACAAACCAACAGCGACAACCCTGCCTTCGTGAGAGAAATGTCAGACTTGATTGAGCAAGTTAATCCGCAAGGTCTCTCGAAAGAACTTTGGATGGAATTCCTGTGCAGCCCAGTTAAACACCCCGACAGTGTTGTTCTCAGTATGCTGGACCAAAACGGTAAACGTGATGCTTACGCTTCACATGTCGGGATGCTTGCGAGAGCTCTGATGCTTCTTCGCCTCGCAACTGGTGCGTCTCGCCAGCTCCTTATCAATTCTGGAGTTGAAAAGACACGATTGCATTTCTGGTGGCACAATCTTGGCGCCGAACTCGCACTATGGGATGACGGCAAAGAACCGGACGAACCTCAAAGCCTTTGGTTAGATGTCGAACAAGCCATTGCGGAGATGGAACTTTGGGTCTTAACCGGTGACCAGAGCCATATTCGCAGTTTCCGGACGAACGAGAGTTCGGCCCTCGTTGTGATTGACGAACTTGAGCGCGTAGGTTTGTGGGGGATTGGATTATGAAGTATATGGGATCAAAGAGAACAATGCTTGGCAATGGACTTGGCGAATTACTCGGCCGAGAGGTTCCCAAATCCCGACGTTTCGTTGACCTCTTTGCAGGTTCCGCAGCCGTATCGGTTCACGTAGCCTGCCGTTTCAATATTCCTTCGCTGGCTTTCGATCTCCAAGCATACAGCGCCGTTCTCGCCGGAGCTGTGATCCACCGGCAAGAGTCGCTCGATCCAAATGCCTTTTTTCCCAGTTGGAAGAGACGGGCTGAATCCCTTGTGAGAAAGCTGGATGCGCCGGACGCTCCCAAGGTGACCATTGCTTCCGTTTCGGCGTGTCGCAAATGGTGCAGTGCTCAGTCGGAACTACCCATCACGAAAGCATACGGCGGCCATTACTTTAGCGCCAAGCAAGCGGTGTGGATTGACGCGTTATGCGCAAAGCTGCCTGAACAGGAGCCAGCGCGCACAGTTGCGCTTGCAGCAGTCATTCACGCAGCAAGTCAGTGCGCAGCAGCTCCAGGACATACTGCACAGCCATTCCAGCCGACGAGAACATCGAAGCGGTATTTGGCCGAGGCTTGGAACAAGGATGTCTTGCAGAAGACTCACAACGCATTCGAATCCATTGGGGGTCTTTGCGCGCAGCAGCAAGGACGGGCTGACGTTGCCGATGCAAATGAGGCGGCTGCTCGCCTTGAGCAAGGCGACCTCGCATTCATCGACCCCCCTTATTCAGGGGTTCACTACAGCCGGTTCTATCATGTTTTGGAAACGATCGCGCAAGGTTCATGCGGCGACGTTTCCGGCATCGGTCGCTACCCAGCCCCGGAACTGCGTCCACGTTCGAAATATAGTGTTGGTTCTGAATCATCAGGTGCGCTTGATAACCTGCTTGAGACCGTCGCTTCCCGAGGTGCACGAGCGATCCTAACTTTTCCAGACCATGAGTGCTCCAATGGCCTTTCAGGCACCACAGTCCGGGAGATCGCGAGTAAGCACTTCGAAGTTTGTGAGACGCAGGTGTCCAGCAGGTTTAGCACACTAGGCGGAACAGGCGATGGCCGCGCTGATGAAGCTGGGCGTGCGGCCAGACAGCACGCGAAAGAGATGATTCTGGTTCTGGATCAAAAGTGAACCGAGCGGCAACGCTTCATTGAGCCACCATTCCTCGCCGCCGATCTGGTGCTGCATTTCGAAAAGTGGGTCGAGCCGATGGACGGCAAGGCGATGATCGTCTGCATGAGCCGCCGCATCTGCGTGGATCTCTTCAACGCGCTGATCAAGCTGCGGCCCGAGTGGGACACGGAGACGTTGAAAGTGGTGATGACCGGCAGCGCCGTTGGCGGCCCCGAGTGGCAGCGGCACATCGGCAATAAGACCCAGCGCTACAAGCTGGCGGTGGATGCCTCTTTGAACGCGATGGGCAGCCCCTACAAGGCGTTGGTGGCTTTCACCGACGTGGTGAAGGACACCAAGGACGGCCAGGAATACACCGAAGCCAAGATGAATGGCTTCCCCGAGGCCGCGACGGGGGATCGCTTCGAGGGCGATGAATACCGATTCCTCATTGTGGCCAGCAAGTTCCAGACGGGCTTCGATCAGCCCGGTGCTTTGGGTAGATGACATGGTGGATTCAAAGTGGACTCTGACTGTCGCTGCGTATCTTTTAACCTCCAACGGCAGTGGTCCGGTGTATCCTCTGGCACTGGCTTCAACTGCAAACTCTGACGAATGATTGATCCTCTGACACCGAACACGCAGGCCATCCTGCTACTGACCGCTCCACTGATTGCCGGGCGCGGTGAAACCTCACGCGATTTGCTCAGCTTAGGCGAATACAACCGGCTCGCCCTCATTTTGCGCCAAAAGCAGAAACAGCCTGCGGACTTGCTCGCGCCAGATGCGCAGGAGTTGATTGAAGTTTGCGCGCAGCCTTTCGGCCGAGCGCGGCTGGAGGCGCTGCTTGGGCGTGGGTTCCTGCTCAGTCAGGCCGTGGAACGCTGGAACGCGCGGGCCATCTGGGTGATCAGCCGGGCTGACGCCAAGTATCCGAGGCGGCTAAGAGCAAAGCTCAAGGAAGATGCGCCTCCGCTGCTCTACGGGTGCGGCGATATTGCTTTGCTCGAAAAAGG